>FLOH01000692.1_pt1 | contig 64572 bp, 75 predicted proteins | sample 756751 | NCBI WGS metagenome assembly FLOH01 (sample SAMEA4026879, study PRJEB14308) | marine metagenome | biome: coastal water; material: water | depth 74 m
AAAACTTCCACCACCAAGATCCATACAAAAACTCTCGTAGCCACGAATCCTTAACAGGTCTCTGTAAAATTCACCATGAATTTGAACACAGTGGCATCAACGGGCAATTCACCATGACTGATTTTTTGTATCAGCAGCGGAGGCAAGCGGCAAAGTAAAAGCCATAAAAAATCTCAATCCAACCGCCACCCACAAGCTAACAAGTAGCTACACAAAAACCACCCCCACCTCACTCTCCCCTCAAAACCTTGACTTCCCCCATCCACTCCCTATAATACTCGCGCAGTCCTAAGGTTACTTTTAAGTAACTTCTTAGGACAGTTTAAGACGTTCATGCTCTAGCATGAACACAATATCCTATTTTAATAACTTCACTATAATGGCTGAAGACCTCAATCACCTGCGTAATATCGGTATTATCGCTCACATCGACGCGGGGAAGACAACGGTAACAGAGCGTATTCTTTTCTACACAGGTATCACTCATAAAATTGGTGAAACTCACACAGGTGAATCACAAATGGATTGGATGGAACAAGAAAAAGAAAGAGGTATCACAATCACTTCAGCCGCTACAACATGTTTTTGGAAAGATACAAAAGGTGAAAAATATCAAATCAACATCATCGATACTCCAGGGCACGTAGACTTCACAGTAGAAGTAGAACGTTCTCTTCGTGTACTTGATGGTGGTGTAGCAATCTTCGACGGAGCTATGGGTGTAGAGCCACAATCAGAAACAGTATGGAGACAAGCAGATAAATATCACGTACCACGTTGTGCATTCGTAAACAAAATGGACAAAATGGGTGCAGATTTTTATATGTCTCTAAAATCTATACACGACAGGTTAACTCCAAATGCAGTAGCAATCCAACTTCCTATCGGAAATGAAAGAGATTTTGCAGGAGTTGTAGATATTGTTGAAAGAAAAGCATACAAATTCGAAGGTCCAGCAGGAGAATTAGTTATAGAGATCGACGTTCCAGAAGACATGAAAGCCAAAATGGAAGAATTCAGAGCCATATTAGTAGAAAAAGTATCAGAATACGACGAAGCTCTTATGGAAAAATTCCTAAACGACGAGGAAATCTCAATAGAAGAGCTTAAAGCTGGTATCAGAAGTGCTACAATCAAAAATGAATTATACCCAGTAATGTGTGGTACTGCTCTACAAAACCAAGGTGTGCAACTAATGCTTAATGCAGTATGTGAATACCTTCCATCACCAATGGATGTACCAGAAATCGTAGCTACAGACCCAAGAAACGAAGAAATCAAAATAATTAGAAAACCAAGTAACGACGAACCGTTCTCAGCTCTAGCATTCAAAATTGCTACTGACCCTTTCGTGGGTAGCTTATGTTTCTTCCGTGTTTACTCAGGTAAACTAGAATCTGGAAGTTACATCGTAAACGCCTCAACAGGAAACAAGGAACGTGTTGGTCGTCTTCTACAAATGCACGCCAACTCACGTGAAGAAATCAAATCAGTACAAGCTGGTGATATCGCCGCTATCGTTGGTCTTAAAAACACAACAACCGGAAACACGCTTTGTGACCCAAATAGTCCAGTATTACTAGAATCAATTATCTTCCCAGAACCAGTAATCCGTATCGCAGTTGAACCAAAAACTAAAGCCGATCAAGAAAAAATGGGCATGGCTCTTCAAAAACTATCTCAAGAAGATCCAACATTCCGTGTTAATTCTGATGAAGAAACAGGACAAACAATCATCGCAGGTATGGGTGAGCTTCACCTAGACATCCTAGTTGATCGTATGAAAAGAGAATTCAAAGTAGAAGCTAACATCGGTGCTCCACAAGTAGCCTACAGAGAAACAATCACTACTGAAGTTAAATCAGAAGAAAAGTACGCGAAACAATCTGGTGGTCGTGGTCAATATGGTCACGTACATTTAAAAATTTCTCCTCAAGAACCAGGCCTAGGGTATGAATTCACAAATTCAATCACTGGAGGAAAGATTCCAAAAGAATATATCGGACCTGTAGATAAAGGTATCCAAGAAGCAATGACAAAGGGTGTAATTGCTGGCTACCCAATGGTAGACGTAAAAGTAGAACTATATGACGGATCATACCATGATGTGGATTCATCAGAATTAGCCTTCAAAATTGCTGGTTCTATTGCATTCCAAGCTGGTTGTAAGAAGGCCTCACCAGTATTACTAGAACCTATCATGGAAGTTGAGGTTGTTGTTCCAGAAGATTACTTCGGTGATGTAATGGGAGATATCAACTCAAGACGTGGTCAAATCCTAGAATCAGGTGATAGAGCAATGGTAAAATTCATAAAAGCTCAAATCCCACTAGCATCAATGTTTGGTTACGCAACTGAATTACGCTCAATGTCACAAGGTCGTGGTAACTACTCAATGGAGTTTGGTCACTACATGCCAGTACCTAAGAATGTTGCTGAAGAGATTGTTGCAAAAAGAACATCAGCAGCTTAACATATTTAATCTTGCATAGCCGGAAAAAATCGTATAATATTCCCGCGCTTATCCCTTATAAATCTTAATCAATTAATCATGGCAGACGGAAAATTTGACCGTAGTAAGGTCCATGTCAATGTTGGAACTATTGGTCACGTTGATCACGGTAAAACTACATTGACTGCTGCTATCACCGCAATTGCAGCTAAAAAATTCGGTGGTACAAACAAAGCGGTAGCTTTTGAAAATATCGACAACGCTCCTGAAGAAAGAGCCAGAGGTATAACCATCGCTACTTCTCACCAAGAGTATGAAACAGAGAAACGTCACTACGCACACGTTGATTGTCCTGGTCATGCCGATTACGTAAAGAACATGATTACTGGTGCCGCTCAAATGGACGGTGCAATTCTAGTAGTATCTGCTGCAGACGGACCAATGCCACAAACTCGTGAGCATATCCTTCTTGCAAAACAGGTTAACGTTCCTTACATCGTTGTGTTCCTAAACAAAATGGACATGGCTGATGCCGATATCGCAGAACTTTCAGAAATGGAAGTACGTGAACTTCTAACTAAATATGAATTCCCAGGTGATGACACTCCAGTTATCAGTGGTTCAGCTCTTAAAGCTCTAGAAGGTGTTCCAGAATACGAAGAAAAGATCGTTGAACTTCTTAACGCTCTTGATACTTGGATCCCAGATCCAGTTCGTGAACTAGACAAACCTTTCCTAATGTCTGTTGAGGACGTGTTCTCAATCAAAGGACGTGGAACAGTTGCTACTGGTAGAATCGATCAAGGTATCATCAAAGTTAACGAAGAGGTTGAAATTGTTGGTATCAGAGATACAAGAAAAGTTACAGTTACAGGTGTAGAAATGTTCAAGAAACTACTTGACCAAGGTCAAGCTGGTGATAACGTAGGTTTACTTATCCGTGGTATTGAAAGAGAAGAAATCGAACGTGGACAAGTTCTTGCTAAACCAGGAACAATCACTCCACATACAGAATTCGAATGTGAAATATACGTACTAACGAAAGACGAGGGTGGTCGTCACACACCATTCTTCAAAGGTTACAAACCTCAGTTCTACATCCGTACAACTGACGTAACTGGAGATGTTGAGCTTCCTGCAGACGTAGAAATGGTAATGCCTGGTGACAAAGTGTCTATGACAGTTAAACTAGGTGCTCCAATCGCTCTAGAAGAAGGTACTCGTTTCGCTATCCGTGAGGGTGGTAGAACAGTAGGTGCCGGAGTAGTATCTAAGATTACTAAATAGCAGAAAAATTCATTAAAGAATTTTTCCTTCCACTACAATCAAAAAGGCCTTCGAGAAATCGAGGGCCTTTTTTAGAATAAACATTGACTTCACAAGCTAAAACCCTTATAAAGTTCCTACAAAATTGTTTTTCCGCTTTTGGAAAAGCACTCGCCTATCAAAGCGGGACAGCCAGGATTTAAATACCTTTAAACCGAGCTGTAAATAAATCTCGGTTATTTTTTAATCCAAACCACAATGGCTTCAAACCAAAAAATTCGTATCAAAATCAAATCATTCGATCACAAAGTAATCGATGAAACTGCAAAACTTATTATCGAAACTGCAGAACGTACAGGTGCAATCATAGCCGGTCCAATCCCCCTTCCTACAAAAATAGAGAAATTTACAGTAAACAAATCTACTTTCGTACACAAAACTTCTCGTGAACAATTCGAAATGCGTACACACTCTCGCCTAATCGATATCCGCGAGACAACACCAAAAACAATTGAATCTCTTTCAAACCTAAGCTTACCAGCTGGTGTACAGATCGAAATTAAGATGTTACAAGAATAAAGTAGCGAATTTTTCGGTCCGTAGCGAAAGCAAAGTCGCATCTTTGCTGTAGCGAAGGAAAACTTTCAATAAATCTGTCGCGGTAAGCGAAAACAGATTTAGTAGAAAGTTTAGAAAAACCCTATTGAAAAGTAGCGAGAAATGCGTTCCAAAAGCGTAGTGGCGCGCGATCCTAGCGTACCCGGAGGCGAAGGAGAAAAAGCCACATTCCAATTTCCAAAAATCCATGATAATCTAAGCACACCTTAACTCATTCAAAATGGACATCCTTCAATGGGCAGCACTATTCGTAATATCACTTATAGTAGTACTTAAATCAGCAGACTATTTCACAGTAGCAGCAGAAAAAATTGGACTACATTTTAGAGTATCCCCATTCGTTATAGGTGTAACAATAGTAGCTTTTGGAACATCTTTACCAGAAATAGTAACCTCAATCTCCTCAGTACTCCAAGGTCACTCAGAAATCGTAATTGGTAACGTAGTAGGATCAAATTTGGCAAATATACTTCTAGTACTAGGAGTAACAGCAATAGTAGGAAAACAATTAGTTATAAGCAAAGATATAATAAATATAGATCTCCCAATAGTTCTGGGCTCAACAATACTACTTTTTATAATGACACTAGACGGAGAAGTTGGAATGCTTGAAGGAATAATATTACTACTAGGCCTTCTTACCTACATTGTATACAACCTAAAATCACACAGACAAATTGAGGAAAAAACAAAAAAAGAGCTTACAAAGCTAAAAGAGAACAAAGATGCAATCACAGCAAAGGAACCAGCAATACTTTTGGCCTCAGGAGTACTCTTATACTTTTCAGCTGACTTCACAATACTTTCAGTAGTTGAGCTATCCAAAATTTTCAATATCGCAACAGAAATAATCGCCGTTTCAGCGGTTGCACTTGGCACTTCCCTACCAGAACTAGTTGTGTCCGTAGGTGCAGCCAGAAAAGGAAAAGTAGATCTAGCAGTAGGAAATGTAATGGGTTCGAACATTTTCAACGCACTTGGGGTAGTTGGAATCCCTGCCCTAATAAGCACATTAGTAATACCTCAGCAAATAATAAATTTTGCTATACCTACGCTGCTTTTTGTAACTATTTTGTACATTTTCACAAGTATGGATAAGCAGATTTCACAGTGGGAAGGTGCAACTTTAGTGCTTCTATACATAACATTCATAGGAAAAACTTTTGGAATACTCTAAAAGGGCATTTTCTATTGACTACCCAACTTTCGATCTGTATATTCAATTGGCATTTTGACATGCATGTTATCAGAACTGGCTAGGCTTCGCCAAGAAGTCAACACCAGTCTAGTATAACCAATCAAACCAAAAAAATTATGTCAGGAATCCTTGGTAAAAAAGTAGGCATGACTCGTCTAATTCAAGATGATGGTCGCGTGATCCCAGTTACTGTGGTGGAATGTCCACCTAATACAATCACTCAGGTGAAAACAGTAGACAAAGATGGATATCCGGCAATAGTCCTTGGTTTTTCCGAATTAAAGAAGCCTACAAAGACAAAAAAGTTCAAACACGTTAAAGAGTTTAAAGTAGAAGAAGGAGCAGAATTTAAGAAAGGAGACACAGTGACCCTTGAAAACTTCCTAGAAATCAAATTGGTAAAAATTACCGCTATTTCAAAAGGTAAAGGTTTCCAAGGTGTGATCAAGAGACATAACTTCTCTCGTGGTCCTGAAACTCACGGTTCACATCACCATAGAGAACCAGGTTCAATTGGTGCTTGTGCAAAACCAGGTAGAGTGGCAAAGGGTAAGAAGATGCCAGGACGCATGGGTACAGACCAAGTAACAGTAAGAAAAGTAAAAATAGCTCACCTTGATCCATCAAAGAACCTTATCGCCCTAAAAGGCGCGGTTCCAGGACCAAATGGCGGACTAGTAATTATCAGCAGTGCAGCAACCCGATAGGGTATCACAAGCACTTAAATAAGATGTCACAAAGTGACAGCAACTAAAAAAACAATGAAAATCGATCTATATACACAGAAAGGAGAAAAGAAAGGGCAAATAGAGCTCCCTAAAGAGCTATTCGAAGTTCCATTCAACAAAGATCTAGTTCACCAAGCTTTGATTAGACAGCTTGCCAACAAACGTATGGCAACTGCTCACGTTAAACACCGTGGTGATGTAAGAGGTGGTGGTAGAAAGCCTTTTAAACAAAAAGGTACTGGTAATGCCCGTCAGGGTACAATACGTGCACCACAAATGAGAGGTGGTGGAGTTGTATTCGGACCAAGCAACGAGAGAAACTACACAAAAGATATGCCACGCAAGCAAAGAAGAAAGGCATTATTATCAGCTTTATCTTTAAAAGCTACTGAGAATCAAATAATTGCATTAGAAGGATATTCAACAGAAGTTCCAAAAACAAAAGATTTCGCTACAATGCTAGGAAAACTACCAATTGAAAGAAACGTTCTAATAGTTGTGGCTGAGAAAGATAAATTAGTACAAAAAGCTACTCAAAACCTATCAAACTCAAAGACAATTCTTGCAAGCTATGTAAACGTTCACGATCTACAAAAATACAGAACAGTACTACTATTCCAAGACGCAATCGCTAAGCTAAAAGATACATTTATAGCTTCAGAAACAACAGTTGAAGAAAAAGAAGAAGTAACGAAGTAAACTATATAAAACAATATGAAAATCTACTCAACATTAATCAGATCACTAGTAACAGAGAAAAGCTCTATGCTACAAAGCAAAGGTCAGTACAGCTTTGAAGTTAGAAGAGACGCTACTAAAATCGATGTTAAAAATGCTGTTAAAGCAATTTACGGCGTAGATGTGGAAAAGGTTACAATCTCTATTCTTCCAAAGAAAACAAGATTGTTTGGAAAAGGAAAAGTAATGACAAAAAGACCAGTAACCAAGAAAGCAATTGTTAAATTAAAAGGCGGTAAAACTATTGATCCCTTTAAAGTTAAAGAAACTAAAAAATAATCATGGCCCTTAAGAAATTTAAACCAACCACACCGAGTAGAAGGCATATGAGCGTAGCTTCATTTGAAGAAATTACGAAATCAAAGCCAGAAAAAAGCTTAACAGTACGTATAGCTAAAAACTCCGGGCGTAACAATCAGGGTAGAATCACAGTAAGACACAGAGGTGGTGGTGCTAAAAGAATATATAGAATCATTGACTTCAAACGCTCAGATAAATCTGGTATCGAAGGTAAAGTTACATCTGTAGAGTACGATCCAAATAGAACAGCCTACATTATGCTAGTGCAGTATGTAGACGGAGAAAAGAGATACCATATTGCACCAGCAAGAGTTAAGGTAGGAGAAAAGATAATGACAGGGCAGAAAGCTGAAATTCAAGACGGTAACAGAATGCTCATCAAAAACATTCCTGTAGGATACAACATTTACAATGTTGAGATGCACGAAGGTAAAGGTGGACAAATGGCAAGAAGCGCAGGAGCATCAGTAAAACTAGTTTCATTAGAAGGAAATTTGGCACAGATTCTAATGCCATCCGGAGAAATAAGATTAGTAAGTAAGAAATGTTATGCAACAATCGGAACAGTAAGTAATATCGAGCACAGTAATATAAAAATCGGTAAAGCGGGTAGAATGAGACACATGGGTAGAAGGCCACAAGTTAGAGGTAAGGCTATGAACCCAGTAGATCATCCACATGGTGGTGGTGAAGGTGGAGCTTCAATTGGTATGAAGCATCCTAAAACGCCATGGGGTCTACCAGCACTAGGATTTAAAACTAGAAGACGAAAAAGTACAAACAAAATGATCGTAAAAGACAGGAGGCGAAAGTAATAAGCCTCCCCTGCAGCTACTGCAGCGAAAAATGAAATAACTAAATATCATATACCATGTCTAGAAGTTCAAAAAAAGGCCCTTACGTTGACCCAAAGCTTATAAAAAAAGTGGAGAGACAAAACGAAGGCGGACAAAAAAAGCCAATCAAAACTTGGTCACGTAGCTCAAGTATCTCACCAGAGTTTGTAGGACACACATTCGCTGTCCACAATGGCAAACAGTTCATACCTGTATTTGTATCTGAAAATATGGTTGGTCACAAACTAGGAGAGTTCTCCCCTACTAAGATCTTCAGAGGTCACGGTGGTAAACTAGCTAAATAATAAATCATGAAAGCACATCTAAAACAATTCAGAGTTTCCCCAAAGAAAGCAAATCTTGTTGCAGATCTTGTTCGAAACAAAAAAGTTTCAGATGCAGTAAATATTCTTAGGTTCACACCTAAAAAAACAGCACCAGTGCTTAGAAAACTTATAGAATCAGCAGCAGCTAACGCGGAAAACAATTTCAAACAAAATAAAGAATCTCTATACATAAAAGAAATTATAGTAAACCAAGGGCCTACGTATAAAAGAAGTGTGCCTGTATCTAGAGGAAGGGCTCACCCTATCCTAAAGAGAACATCACACATCACAGTAACAGTAGAGCAAGGCAGTGCGAAGCCAAAGGCTGAGCACCCTGCGGGCGAAAAAGCTCAAGAAATACTAGAAACTAAACAGGAAGCTTCCACTGAAAAGCCGGAAGTAACAAAGTCAGAAAAAGAAGAAAAATCTAACCAATAAAATTACCATGGGACAAAAGGTAAATCCAAAAATAATTAGAATAGGTATAACACAAGATTGGGATTCCAAATGGTATGCTAACAAGCGTGACTATAAAAAATTATTCCACGAAGATCTTAAAATTGAAGAAACTATAAGAACTTTGCTTAAGGATGCAGAAGGAATGTCAAAAATAGAGATTATGCGTACTCAAGGTAAGGTTGTTCTAAACGTACACACTTCAAAACCAGGACTTATTATAGGACGTGGTGGTGAATCAATCGAAAAGCTAAAAGACTCACTAGTTAAAAAATTCAATCACAATTTCGCAGTAAACATTAAAGAAATTAAGAAACCAATGCTCGATGCTTTCATCGTAGCTGAATCTATCGCAAAACAAGTAGAAAAACGTGTTTCCTACCGTCGTGCAGCCAAAATGGCAATTGAAAAAATCATGGAAGCTGGTGCTGGTGGAGTAAAAATCTATCTAGGCGGAAGACTAAATGGTGTAGAGATCTCACGTGGAGAATTCTTCAGTAAAGGAAAGATCCCTTTACATACATTTAGAGCAGATATAGACTACGCATCACTTGCAGCTGCAACTACATACGGAAAGATTGGTATTAAAGTATGGATTTACAGAGGCGACGTGTTCAAAAAAGATCTAGCAGACAAACTAGCTCAACAAATAGAAGAAATTAAACAATCATAATGTTACAACCTAAGAAGCAAAAACACAGAAAGGTATTCAGAGCTAGATCTGCTATGAAAGGTCTAGACTACCGTGGAAGCAGAGTTAGCTTCGGAACATATGGTCTAAAGGCTCAAACTGCAGGCGAAATCACTTCAAGACAAATAGAAGCTGCTCGTCGCGCAATGACAAGATACGTTAAACGTGGTGGTAAGATATGGATAAACATTTTCCCACACAAACCAATCACGAGAAAAGCTTCAGAAGTACCTATGGGATCAGGTAAAGGTGCCCCAGATCACTTCGTAGCAACAGTAAGACCAGGAAGAGTTATGTTTGAAATGGAAGGTGTTGAGCCAGATATAGCCAAAGAAGCTATGAGACTAGCAGCACACAAATTGCCAGTGAAATGTAAATTTATTGATATTAACGAATAAAAATGATTCCAGAAGAACTAAAAAAATTAGATACAAAGAAATTAGTAGAAGAACTAACTAAAGAGCAAGAGGCGCTATTTAAAGCAAAGTTCGATGTGCAAACAGGTCACTCAAAGGCCTCTCACCAGATCGAAAAGCATAAAAGCCAAGTTGCTCGAATTAATACCCTAATTAATCAAAGAAATGATCAGAATTAAAAAAGGAATCTTAACTAGTCAGAAACAAGATAAAACAGTAGTTGTAACTGTTCACACTTACGAGAACCACCCAAAGTATAAAAAAAGATTTAGGGTTTCAAAGAAGTTCCAAGTTCACAACCCTGAAAATACACAATTTGAAATAGGAGACGAGATAACATTTTACGAAACAAAACCAATTAGTAAGCTAAAAAAGTGGACCTTAATAAAACCTGAAACTAAATAAACATGATTCAAACAGAAACACTATTAAAGGTAGCAGACAACACCGGAGCAAAAACGGTTAAGTGCATTAAAGTCTTAGGAGGATCAAAAAGACGTTATGCGCGCCTTGGTGACATAGTTGTAGTAGCAGTTAAAGAAGCTAGTCCAAAAGGCATCGTAAAGAAAAAAGCAGTAGAAAGAGCTGTAGTTGTGAGACAAGTAAAAGAGTTTGGAAGAAAAGATGGTTCATCAATCAGATTCGATGAAAATGCAGTAGTAATAATCAATGCAGACAAACAACCAAAAGGTACTCGTGTTTTCGGGCCAGTGGCTCGTGAGCTAAGAGATCGTGGCTATCAAAAAATTATTTCCCTAGCCCCAGAGGTACTTTAAATAACTAAACATGAAACTAAAAGTAAACGACGAAGTCGTAATCATCGCAGGCAAGGATAAGAATAAAACAGGTAAGATTATGAAAATCCTTAGGAAACAGAACAAAGTTGTGGTAGAAAAGATTAACTTACGTACAAAACATATCAAGAAAACAGCAGAAAAAGCTGGAGAAAAGATTGAATACGAAGCTCCCCTACAAGCCTCAAACGTTATGCTTGTAGATCCTAAAACTAAAAAAAGAACCAGAATCGGATATGTTAAAACCGACAAAGGTGCTAAACAAAGAATAGCTAAACTAAGTAAAGAAAATGTCTAAAACAATCACACAACCAGTAAGATTAAAAGAAAGATTCACTTCTGAGATTCTTCCTGAGCTACAAAAAACTTTAGGAATAAAGAATGTTATGGCTATGCCTCAGGTTAGTAAAGTTACCCTAAACGTTGGTATTGGCTCATATCTAAAAGCACACGGAAAAGATTTTGATAACGTAATCGAAAACATAGCTAAGATTGCTGGTCAAAAGCCAGTAGTTACTAAGGCTAAAAAAGCGATTTCAAATTTCAAACTTCGTGAAGATACTCCAGTAGGAATAACAGTTACAATTAGAGGTGAAAAAATGTATGACTTCCTAAACAAATTAACAAACATAGTTTTCCCACGTGTAAGAGATTTTAGAGGAATCTCACACAAGTCCTTCGATGGAAATGGTAATTTCAGTGTTGGATTCAAAGAACACACAGTGTTCCCTGAAATCAGCCCTGACGATGTAATGAAAATACATGGTCTAGAAGTAAACATTACTACCACCGCTAAGAATGACGAAGAAGGCTATGCATTATTAAAAGCTATGGGATTCCCATTTACGAAAAAATAACCATAAACCTAAAATGGCTAGAACATCAATCAAAGTAAAATGTCAGAGAAGAAAAGATAAAGCCTCAAGGCAGCACAAAGCTGGCGTAAAGGTTACATACTCAACTCGTATCTACAACAGATGCGAAAAATGTGGAAGAATACATGGTTACATGAGAAAATTCGCCATCTGCAGAATATGTTTCCGCGAGTTGGCAAGTAACGGAAAGATTATGGGAATTACAAAATCATCTTGGTAAAATAACGCACGCCGAAAGGCAGGCCTCGAGGCCGAAGGCCATTTGAGACCAATAAGGACGTCCGAAGGACACCTTAACCCCCACAACAAATAATAACTAAAGAATAAATTAAAAAACAATGCATACAGATCCAATAGCAGACTTGCTAACAAGAATCAGGAACGCATCAAGAGCACACCACCAAAGAGTGAGTGTTCCATACTCAACAATAAAAGAAAACATCTTAAAAGTGATGAAATCAAAAGGCTGCATTGAAGGCTTCAAAGTTGAAGAAGGAAAATCATACAAACTAATAGAAATTGATCTAAACGAAGAAAGAGGAGATATCACATTAAAAAGAATCAGTAAGCCAGGACAAAGAATATACGTAAAAAAAGATGAATTAAAGTCAGTAAAAAGCGGATTAGGATTCAGAATCCTATCGACACCAAAAGGCATTATGTGTAATTACGATGCTAGAAAACAAAATCTTGGTGGAGAAATTATATGCGAAATTTTCTAAATATTAAAAAATGTCACGAATAGGAAAACAACCAGTAGTAGTGCCAAATGGCGTAGAAGTAAAAATCGAAGGATTAACTTTGACAGTAAAAGGCCCAAAGGGTGAACTTACAAAGACTTTCCATAAAAATACTAAGATTGCGCACAAAGAAAATGAAATTATCGTTACACGTATTGATGATTCAAAAGAAAGCCGTGCTCTACACGGACTTACAAGAAGTCTAATCGATGGAATGGTAGAAGGTGTTTCAAAAGGATTCGAAAAGAAATTAGAAATAGTAGGTGTTGGTTACAGAGCTACTGCTGCAAAGCAAACTATCTCTCTAAGCCTAGGTTATTCACACCCTATCGAACACAAAGCAGTAGATGGAGTAGAATTTGAAATGGATGCTGACAAGAAAAACATAATCATTGTAAGAGGTATAGACAAACAGAAAGTAGGACAAGAAGCAGCAAAAGTAAGAGAGTACAGAAAACCAGAACCATACAAAGGAAAAGGTATTAAGTACATCGACGAAATTATTATCAGAAAAGCGGGTAAAGCAGCAGGTGCTAAATAAATTCAAAACTAATTAATTATCATGCCAAGTAAAAAAGAAGAACTCAGAAAAAGAAGACATGCAAAAATCCGCACAAAACTTAGCGGTACTGCAGCACGACCTAGATTGGTTGTATTCAAAAGTCTAACAAGTAATTATGCACAATTGATCGACGACGAGGTTGGAAAAGTACTTACTAGCCATTCAGACATCAAGGCTAAAAAAGGTACAAAAACTGAAAAAGCGAAAGAAGTAGGACTAGAAATTGCTAAAAAAGCTCAAGAACTAAAAATTACAGAAGTGGTATTCGATAGAAATGGTTACAAGTACCACGGACGTGTAAAAGCCATTGCTGAAGGAGCGCGCGAAGGCGGACTTAAATTCTAAATAAATTATATTCATGTCAAAACCAGCACACTCAAAATCAAGATTCAAAAGAGAACCAAAAGAGTTTGACGAAGAGGTTATAAAAATTGACCGTGTAACTAAAGTAGTTAAAGGTGGTCGTAGACTTAGATTTCGTGCAACGGTTGCGATTGGAAATAAAAAAGGAAAAGTTGGAATTGGTATTGGAAAATCTCACGAGGTAACAGGAGCTATTCAAAAAGGAATTGCAAAAGCTAAAAAGGATATGTTAGAGGTAGTATTAGACGGTTCTACTATCCCCCACGACATCAAACTAAAACTTAAAGCTTCACACATTCTTCTTTTACCAGCTTCACCAGGTACAGGTATTATAGCCGGCGGAACTATCCGTAAAGTACTAGAACTAGCAGGTGTAAAAGATATTCTAAGTAAATCATACGGAACAACAAATAAGGTAAATAACACAAAAGCAATTTTCAAAGCTCTTGGAATGCTAAGAGAAACTCCACGTATGGTTGCAAAAGCAAAGAAAAGAGAAGCGGAAAGATTAGCAAAGAAAGAAGTAGCTACGGTAAAAAAAGTTAAAGAGCCAGTTAAAGAGCCAGTTAAAGAATCAACTAAAGAACCAGTAGCAAAAGAAGTAACAACAGAATCTAACTAAATATCATGTCAGAACTATTAGAATTAAAATCAAAAAACGGCAGAAAGAAAGCTAAACGCGTTGGACGTGGTAATGCTTCAGGTCATGGAACTTACAGTTGCCGTGGTATGAAAGGTCAATCTGCACGTTCAGGTGGTAGAAGGCGTCCAGGTTTCGAGGGTGGACAAACTCCATACCTAAGAAAAATGCCTAAACTAAAAGGATTCAAAAATCCAAATCACTTTGAATACCAAGTAGTAAACGTTGGCGCTCTTAATATCTTTGAAGATGGAGCAACAGTTGATTTAGCTGCTTTACTAGAAAAAAACCTAGTTTCTAAAAAAACAAAACCTGTTAAACTTCTATCACATGGTGATCTTGAGAAAAAATTAACAGTTATTGTAGATGCAGCATCAAGCAAGGCTGTTGAAAAGGTAGAAGCAAGCAAAGGAAAGGTAGAAATGCCAGTAAAAAAAGTTAAAGAGCCAAAGAAAACTAAAGAGTCCAAAGCAGAAAAAAAGGCAGAAAAAAAGGCAGAAAAAGAAGTAGTAGAAGAGAAATCTGAATAACACTCATAATGCTCACATACCTAAAACAAATCTGGAATTCAAAAGACCTAAGAAACAGAATTGGATTTACAATTCTAATGTTATTAGCTTATAGATTCATTGCTCACATTACTGTTCCAGGAGCAAATTTAGATGCACTAAGAGCAATACAAAACAGAAACGAACTTCTACAAGTATTCAGCCTCCTAACAGGTGGCTCTTCAGAAAACTTCTCTATCGTTCTAATGGGAATCTCACCGTACATCAATGCATCAATCATTATGCAACTACTTACGGTAATCTCACCAAAATTAGAAAGTCTTTCAAAAGAAGGAGAAAGCGGAAGAAGAAAAATCAATACATGGACAAGATGGCTAACATTCCCACTAGCATTCCTACAATCATACGGAATGATTTTATTGCTAAATTCACAATCACAAATTCCACTTCTATCATCAGTAAGCGATCCAACAGTAATTCTGCCAATAATGTTAAGTATCTCTGCAGGTACAGTTTTACTTGTATGGCTAGGTGAACAAATTACAGAAAAAGGAGTTGGTAACGGAATTTCACTTATAATTTTCGCAAGTATCTTATCTCAAGTGCCAGCAGGTATAGGGCAAGGACTTTTCCTAGCTCAAACGGATGAGTCAAAATTAGTTCCATTCATAGCCATAGTACTCCTTACAATTATTCTAATTACAATCGTAGTGCTAGTAAATGAAGGACAACGTCGCGTACCGGTAACCTATGCAGGGCACGGAGTAAAAGGTAAAAATGGACAATCCTTTCTGCCAATACGTATAAATCAAGCGGGAATGATCCCTATTATCTTTGCGGTAGCCCTTATGAGCTTCCCTGGGATCTTAGCTCAATTCCTTGTTAATGCGAGTTCGGAATGGGTAAAAAATCTAGGAGGTACTCTTACAGTTCTCTTCTCCCCTAACAGTACAAGTTATTTAGTATTCTACTTCTTACTAGTAGTGCTATTTACCTACTTTTACGTTTCAATCACATTCAATCCAGACGAAATTGCAGACAGCATCCAAAAACGTGGAGGATATATTCCAGGAATTAGACCAGGTAAACAAACTACAGACTATCTACAAAAAATTTCAAACAGATTAACTCTATTCGGAGCATTCTTCCTAGCAACAATTGCTATACTTCCGCTACTTTTACAATTCCTATTCAGTTCTTCAGGTGTTGGATCAGTAACCTTACTAATATCAGGTGCTGGTATTATCATCATCGTGGGAGTTGTGTTAGAGCTAATTCGTCAAATCAATTCCATGCTAGTAATGCATGATTACAAAAAGTTCTACTAAACTCTTCATCTATGGATCTAATTTTCTTCGGCATGCAAGGCGCAGGTAAAGGAACACTTGGAAAAACCGTCGCTGAGCATTATGGTATGCAAATTTTTGAAACAGGAGCAGAGCTAAGAAAACTTGCACAAGAAAATTCAGAACTAGGGAAAAAGGTAAAATCTATTATAGAAGCAGGACACCTGGTATCAAACGAGGCGGTAATGGAGATAGTAGAAAATTTTATGAACAATCTTCAAGGCGAAACATCAATTCTTTTTGATGGAATACCAAGAAAAGTTGAACAAGCCAATTCTCTAAATGAACTCCTTAAAAAGCATAACAGAAACTACAGAGGGGTACTTATCAACATTAGCAAACAAATAGCTTTAACCCGCCTTACAACGCGTCGTATATGTAATATATGTAAAACAGTATATCCAGCAGACTATGTTGGCGAGACGTGTCCGAATGGCCACTCCCTTGAAACTCGCAAAGACGACAATCCAGAGGCAATAGAAACTCGCCTAAATGCATTCGAGAACGAAACAAAGCCAGCAATCGACCTGTATAGAGAAAATTTAATTACAATTGACGGAGAAGGACAAATTGAACAAGTAAGCGAGCTTGCACTTCAAGAATTAGATAAAATAATGCTCTAAAAAAAATGGCTATCACAATCAAAACGCCGGAAGAGATCAAAAAAATGAGAGAAGCTGGAAAAATTCTAGCAGAAGTCTTAGAAGAAACATGTAAAAAAGCTGAAGTTGGAGTTTCAACATATGAACTAGATCAATTTGCAGAAAACTTAATTATAAAATTAGGTGGAAAACCTGCTTTTAAAGGTTATAGCAATTATCCAGCAACACTTTGCACCGCAATAGATGAGGTAATAGTACACGGAATACCCCGCAAAGATGAATTTCTAAAAGAAGGAGACCTACTTACAATTGATTGTGGAGTAATCGTAGACGGTTTATACAGTGATGCAGCTCGTTCAATAGGAATAGGCCAAATATCCCCTATCAAAAAAAGACTAATCGAAACCGCAAAAACAGCTTTTTACTCAGCATTAGATGTAGCAAAACCAGGCGTTCACATAGGTGAATTAAGTCGCGAAATAGAAAAAACAATAGATATGGCAGGCTTTAAAGTAATTCACGATCTAACCGGTCACGGAATAGGAAGAAATTTGCACGAAGATCCAATAGTATTAAATTATTTCAACGGAGAGAAGGGGCCGATACTAAAAAAAGGGATGACAATTGCTGTAGAGCCAATATTTTCAGCAACAACGCACGATTTAAAGACGCTTAACGACGGATGGACAATAGTAACAGATGACGGATCTCCAGCCGTGCAGTACGAAAACACGATTCTGATAACCCAAGAAGGCGCAGAGATTCTAACAGAGCTATAATATTAAGATTTTCTTTGTAAAATTCTATTGCATCGACTAGTCGCATCGTGTAAAATCCTACCGCTTTGTACTAAAAACATTAAAAAGGGCATCTTAATGGGAAAAGAAGACATCATTGAAGTAACTGGCATCGTAACTGAGCCATTACCAAACGCTGAATTCAAAGTTAAAATCGAAGATGAGGCCTATAAAGACTTAGTAATAAACGCTCACCTATCAGGAAAAATGAGGGTTAACTATATCAAAATCCTACCGGGTGATAAAGTTACAATTCAATTAAGTGTCTACGACCTAACTAAAGGTAGAATAACCTATCGTCACAAATAAAATTATGAAAGTACGTTCATCTGTAAAAGCAATTTGTCAAAAATGCCAAGTAATCCGAAGAAAAGGAATATTACGTGTTATTTGTAAAACTAAGAAGCATAAACAAAAACAAGGCTAATTAAATTTTGAGCAATCAGTATTCAAAAGAATACCGAGTGCTGAGAACTTAATCGCTAAAGCAAAACTGAATGGCTCGTATAGCTAACATAAACCTACCAAAGGAAAAAAGAGTTGAAATCGGACTAACCGCAATCTTCGGGGTTGGGAAAAGTTTGAGCAACAAGCTTCTGTCAGAAGCTAAGATAGACGCGAACAAGAAAGTAAAAGATCTAACTGAAGATGAGGTTGGAATGCTAAGAAAGCTTCTTGAAAAAGTACAAACTGAAGGTGACCTTAAAAGAAAGGTTGTTATGGATATTAAGCATCTTCAAGAAACAGGAACTTACAGAGGGTTTAGACACAAGAGAGGCCTTCCAGTTAGAGGTCAAAGAACTCGTTACAATGCTAGAACAAGAAAGGGTAAAAAGAAAACAATAGCGAATAAAAAACAAGTAGGTAAATAATAACTAAATATGGCTAAACCAGCAGCAAAAAAAGTAGTTAAGAAAGCAAAAAGAAGAGTTGTTCCTCAAGGAAAAGCTTTCATACATGCATCATACAACAATACAATTGTTACACTTACTGAACCAAACGGAAATGTTCTTTCATGGAGCAGCTCAGGTTCAAACGGTTTCAAAGGTGCTAGAAAATCTACTCCTTATGCAGCACAAGTGTCTGCAGAAGCTGCGGTAGAAAAAGCCAAACCTTATGGATTAGAAAAAGTAAGTGTATTTGTAAAAGGAGTAGGAACAGGACGTGATCAAGCTATCCGTGGACTAGTTGCGGCAGGTTTAAATCTAATAAGTATTACAGACACAACACCAATCCCACACAATGGATGTAGACAGAAAAAACAAAGACGTATTTAGAACTAATATAATTTAATTTCAACTATGGGCAGATATAGAGGACCAATAACAAGGCTTTCAAGAAAACTAGGTGTAATGTTATTTACAAATGGTAAAAGCAAAACTGAAGCTTTCAAAAAGAAACCTTACAAGCCTGGTGAACATGGTCAAAAAAGATTCTCTCAAAAATCTGAATACGCAAAACAGCTAGCTGAAAAACAAAAAGCTAGATTTATGTACGGTATAAGTGAAAAACAGTGTCGTAAATATTATGACCTTGCAAGTAAGAAGGATGGTATTACAGGTGAAGAATTTATGAAAATTCTAGAAACAAGATTAGATAACGTTGTATTTAGATCCGGACTTGCTAGTACAAGACCACAAGCTCGTCAAATGGTGAGCCACGGAATTCTAAAAATAAACGGACACAAAGCAAAAACTCCTTCAATTTTAGTTAAAATAGGAGATAAAATAGAAGTTCAAGAAAAGAGAAAAGCATCAAAGCTATTTGAAGGAACTAAAGAAAGCAAATGGCAATCGCCAAAATGGCTTAGTCCAAATATTAAAAACCTTGAAGCTGAAGTTACAGCTTCTCCAGATAAAGATGATATAGAGCAGGCAATAGACAGCCAACTCATAACTGAGTATTACTCTAAATAAACTTTTAAAAATCTTCACCCATCACCTAACTTATCAAAAATGCATTTAATTCAAGAAGAAATAGGTATCCCTAAAATTAAAACTGAACAAGTTGGAAACAACCATACAGTTTTTGTTATGGGCCCACTGCCAACAGGATATGGCGTAACACTTGGAAACGCGTTAAGAAGAGTACTTCTGTCTTCCCTACCGGGAGCTGCAGTTACTGGCGTAAAAATTAGTGATGTAACACATCAATACACAGCGATAAAAGGTGTAAAAGAAAGCGTTTTAGATATTTGTCTAAACCTAAAGCAACTAAACATTAGAAAAACAACATCAGAACCATCAAGCATTATGCTTGAAGTTTCAAAAGAAGGAAAAGTAACAGCAAAGAGCATTACATGTACTTCTGATGTAGAAATTCTAAATCCAGAATTGCACATTGCTACTCTTGAAAAAGGATCAAAGCTAAAAATGGAATTGATTATAGAAAAAGGTGTGGGTTACGTTCCTGCAGCCGCTAAACAAAAGAAAGAAACAGACGCAAGCGTTATTGTACTAGATGCACTTTACTCTCCAGTAAAGAAAGTTAGATACGACATCGAAGCTACGCGTGTAGGCCAAATGACAGATCTAGATAAATTAACTCTAGAAATACTTACAAACGGTGCAATAACACCTGAAGAAGCTTTAAAATTCTGTTCAAATGTACTTCAATCCTACTTCAATCTATTCAACGTTGAGAATATCATGGTTGAAAAGGATTATATGTCTGACATCAAGTCAATCATGGAAAAGGAGCAAGAGCAAGAAGCCGCAAAGCCAACTCAAGAGTCATATACACCTATAGAAATCCTAGGATTCTCACCAAGAACTCTTAACGCACTTATAAACGGCGGCATTGGTTCTATAGAGCAACTTTCTAAATGTACAGAAAGTAAACTAACAAATCTAAGAGGCTTCGGTAAAAAGGCTCTAAATGAGGTAAGTGATGCACTAGAGAAAAAAGGACATTCCCTTGCAGAAGAATAAAAAATAACATACACTAAGCATCCAATTTAAACTAAAGTCATGAGACACAGAGTAAAAAAAGTAAAACTAGGATCAGATAAAGACCATAAGGTAGCACTTCTTAGGAATCTAGCTATGTCAGTGCTTATCTACGAAAAGGTTAAAACTACACCTACAAAAGCTAAAGCTGTACAGCCTTTCGTTGAAAGACTGATCAACCTAGCAAAGAAAAAGGAAAAAAGAGAAGCTATTCGTATATTGGAGAAACTTCTACAACACGACAATACTTCTAAGAAGATTATGGAAGTATTGGTACCAAAATATCAAGACCGTCCATCTGGATACACAAGAATAACAAAGCTTGGTAACAGAAATGGCGACAACGCACCAATAGTACAAATTGAATTAGTATAACAGTCTTAAGCGCCCGAAAGGGCTTGCGAGGACCTAATAATCCGTCCCGAAGGGACACATTATAATAAGAAACATGAAAACAACAATTAAGAAACCATCAGAAATCATAAAAAAATGGTATATAGTAGACGCTAAAGACCAAGTATTAGGTCGTATGTCTACAAAAATTGCTGATGTATTAAGAGGTAAAAACAAAGCACATTTCTCACCTCACATGGATTGTGGAGATTTTGTAGTAGTTATCAATGCAGATAAAATCAAACTTACAGGAAACAAATGGAGCGATAAGCAATATGCTCGTCACTCAGGATACCCTGGTGGTTTCAAATCAGAGTCAGCAGAGAATCTTATTGCAAGAAAACCAACAAGACTAGTAGAGCTCTCAGTATCAGGAATGCTTCCTAAGAACAAATTAAGGAAAGTATTCATGACAAAACTAAAAATCTACGCTGGTGAAGAGCACCCTCACGTTGCTCAAACGCCTGAAACACTAGAAGTATAACAATAAACTTATAATGACTACTAAAAAAGAAGAAGAAAAAACAGTTAAAGCTGAAACTCCTAAAGGGAAATACACTTACGCAAACGGCAGAAGAAAAACTGCAGTAGCAAAGGTTAGACTTTATAAAGGAGAAGGTTCTATCACTATAAATAACAAAGCAGCAAAAGATTATTTTGGCATCAAAACTCTTATAGGTTTAATGAAATCTCCATTCAAAATGGCAGGTAAAACAAACGAATATGACGTTACTGTTGTAGTAAGTGGTGGTGGTGAATCAGCTCAAGCTGAAGCTATCCGTCACGGTATATCTAGAGCACTAATCGAAATCGACCCTCTTTCAAAAACAACTCTAAAGAAAGCTGGTCTACTTACGCGTGACCCACGTTCTAAAGAACGTAAGAAGTTTGGTCTAAAACGTGCGAGAAAGAGTCCACAGTTCTCAAAACGTTAGTAAAAGTCATGAAGCTAAACCCTTATCTATCGGTAGTAATTGCTGCCTCTTTAGCTGGTTTAAGCTCTACTATTATAAAATTTTCAGAACTTCCAGCTACATCCCTTTCTTTTTTCCGTCTAATTGTGCCAACAGTATTACTTTTTCTTTTCCTTAAATCAAAAAGGAAAAAGTTTTTCAAAAAAAGCAAAAAGACTCTATTAATAGCATCTACTCTGAACGGAATAAAGATACTATTAATAACAACAGCCTACATCCTCACATCAATAGGCAACGGTGTAATTATACTTTTTACCTGGCCAATTTTCACAACAATCTTTGCTTCAATATTCTTAAAAGAAAAAGTTGATAAAAGAACTATAGCTCTAATAGCTATGGCCTTTATTGGAATAATCATAATGTACTCAAATAAAGATTTAAGCTTTGAAAACAATGATTTCATGGGAATTGGTATAATGCTAATGGCAGCAATATCGCATGCTTTAGTAATTGTTCTCTTCAAAAATGAAACCAAAAAATATACAAACGCAGAAATAGTATTTTACCAAAATATAGTAGGTGCCTTAATGTTTACACCTTTCATATTTATCAACACCACGCCAACTCTTATTCAAACAGGCTTTGGGCTCAGCTACGGCATCCTAGTTGGCACAATAGGATACTTACTATTCTTTCATGCTCTAAAAGACCTAAAAGTATCTCATTATGGACTTTTAGGCTATTGGGAGGTTCCTGTTGCCATATTGCTAGGAATATTTTTATTCAATGAAGGGATCTCATTAAATACCTGCATTGGTGGGGGCCTAATTCTAGGCTCAGGCCTACTTTTAAAAAAAGAGCCGAAACCTAGTAGCTATATATCCGAATAAAACTGATTTGTATACGTGCGAATTAATACTGCTTCTGTTAAAATACAGAAAACTCTTTCTTCTCTATTATGAAAAATAATTCTTCGCACAAAAAAGGCTTAAGCACATCACAAGTAAGAAGTGGACTAAAAAAGTTTGGTTATAACGAGATTCCACATAAAAAAGAATTTAGAGCCTTAAAAATACTCTTATCTCAATTCACATCATTTTTAATAATAGTTCTAATCATTGCTGGATCAGTTTCAATTGCACTGGGAGAAAAAGTGGATGGAATAGCTATATTTGCAATCGTGATTATAAATGCAGTAATAGGATTCCTTCAGGAATACAAAGCAGAAAATGCAGTAAGTGCTCTTAAAAAAATGCTTGTACAGAAAACAATTGTTATAAGAAACGGGCAAAAACAAGAAATTCCAATTAGAGAATTAGTGCCGGACGACATAGTGATTTTAAGTGAAGGCGAGAAAATTCCAGCAGACCTAGAAATAATTGAATCCTTTTCCCTAAAAGTAGACGAATCCATGCTCACAGGAGAAAGCGTCCCAGTAAATAAAGAAGTATCAAAAAACAAGGAAGGACAATTATTTAAAGGAACAATCATAGCAACAGGAAGAGCAACAGCAAGAGTAACAGGAACAGGTATCAACACCGAACTAGGAAACATTATACATCTAGTATCAAAGCAGAAAAAAAACATCTCCCCTCTTGCAATCCAACTCAATAATTTAGGAAAAAAACTAGCAATAATAATTTTCATACTAATAGCAATAGTTTTCGTATTAGGTTTCATAAAAGGAATTGATGCTATTGAAATGTTTATGACATCAGTAGCGCTTGGGGTATCTGCAATTCCAGAAGGAATGCCAATAATTGTAAGCCTTACTTTAGCAATGGGGGTACAAGTACTAGCAGCCAAAAAAGCAATTGTAAGAAAAATGAACTCAATAGAAACACTTGGAGCTACAACAATAATATGTTCAGACAAAACAGGAACTCTCACATTAAATGAAATGACAGTAAAAAAGGTGAACTGCAATTTCAAAGAAACTCAAATAAACGACGTAGGATATTCATTCAAAGAAAAAACTGCACTAGAGTCTCCTGAAGAAAAAAAACTTTTAGAGATATGTGAAAACTGCAATAACTCATACATTGGCAAATCTTCGAAAGACGTTCTTGGCGACCCAACAGAAATAGCCCTAAAAGTACTAACAAGAAAAGCCCGTTATACGAAGGAATATAAAGAACTAGATGAAAAAGTATTCACATCAGAACGAAAAATGATGAGCGTACTAATTAAAAAGCCAAGTGGAAATGAAATCATGTCCAAGGGAGCATTCGAAGAAATCATTAAACGCTGTACTCACATATATAAAAATGGCAAGGTCCAAAAAATTTCACCAAAAGACAAACAAGAATACAAAAAACTCGCAAACTCTTATGCAAAAAATGCCCTAAGAGTATTAGGGTTCGCATATAAACCATTCAAAAAAGAATTTAATGAAAAGAATCTAATATTCGTTGGAATAGTTGGAATGCTAGACCCACCACGCAAAAGCGTAAAATCTTCGATAGCAACAGCCATGAAGGCGGGAATAAGAGTTCGCATAATCACAGGAGACAACGCCATCACAGCAAAAGCTATAGGCCTTGAAATTGGACTCAAAGTAAACAATGTTGCCACAGGAGATCAAATAGACAAACTCACAGATCATCAACTTAAAAAACTGATACAAACAACAGAAATATTTGCTCGCACAAACCCAGGCCACAAATATAGAATAGTAGAAATTCTTAAAAAAAGTGGAGAGGTTGTAGCAGTAACAGGAGATGGTGTGAACGATGCACCAGCTCTAAAACACGCAGACGTAGGAATAGCAATGGGCATAAAAGGAACAGAAGCCACTAAAGAAGTTGCAGACATTATCTTAAAAGACGACAACTTCACAACAATAGTAAACACAGTCAAAGAAGGAAGAAGAATATACAAAAACATTATCGCCTTCATTAAATACATGCTATCCGCAAACTTCGACACAATAATGGCAGTAGGAATCCTCACAATTTTAGGCTTCCCCCTTCCAATCCTCCCACTACAAATTCTTTGGATAAACATAGCCACAGATTCACTACCAGCACTGGCCCTAGGTCAATCCCCTGCAACTGAAGGCATCATGGAAGAGAAGCCACATCCTAAACAGGAACGCATATTCAAAAAGTTCTTCGGCTTCATAATGACCGCCGCCGTAATCCAAACCATCGCCAATCTCATAGCATACTTCTACGGCAGCTCAATCGACGCACAAACAGGAATAGACACGGCAAGCCTAGACATTCCATCCCATGCAAGAACAATGGTATTTACACAAATAGTGCTATTCGAACTCTTCTTTGCCTTCGTATGCAAAGAGGAAAAAATAATGAAAATAAAATCATTCATATCAAATAAAGGTCTAATTTTAGCAGTACTAATATCATTCATCCTACAACTACTTATGATATATCACCCATTCATGCAAAGCGTTTTCAAAACAACACCACTAGAACTTCATGAATGGGGTATAATCACTTTGCTTGCACTTACAGCATTCATAATTCCAACAATCAGCAATATATTTAAAAAATCAAAAAACTAATGCGCTTCGACATTCTCACAATTTTTCCAAATATTTTCGACTCATACATAAATGAGAGCATACTAAAACGAGCGCAAGAAAATGGACTAATAGAAATTCACACTCATGACATTCGCAAATTCAGTAAAGATAAGCATAAAAAAGTAGACAACATGCCATATGGAGGCGGAGCAGGAATGGTTATGACTCCCCAACCACTACACGACGCAATCACGCATATAAAAAAATCCAACAAAGGTCCAGTAATTTTCCTCACACCAAAAGGAAATGTATTAACACAAAGTAAAGTAGAAAAACTAAGTAAAAAATATTCAGAAGTAATACTTCTCTGTGGACGCTACGAAGGCATAGACCAACGCATCATAGATAACCTAGTAGACATCCAAATATCCATGGGCAAATACATCCTCACAGGTGGAGAACTCCCGGCAATAACGCTAATAGACTCAATATCACGCCTCGTGCCGGGCGTCCTAGGCAAAGACGAATCACACGAAGAAGATTCATTCTCAAAGGCCCTAGACCGTAAAAAGGAATACCCCCACTACACAAGGCCAGCAAATTTTAAAGGAGAAGAAGTGCCAGAAGTACTACTATCCGGCGACCACAAGAAAATTAATGCATGGCGTAAAAAACATTTAAAATAATGCCAACACAAGAACTCACAAAAATTATTGCTTCATTTATTTTAGCGGGATTACCGCTTAGTTTATGGATAATAAAAAACATAGACAAACTAATACTAAAAACTCATTCAAAAATAGGCCAAACAACTACAATCTTTACAAACATAACAGGAAACCTAACAGAGAAGCATTTAATAGTAAGAACAGTTCTTTTTGATCGTTTCAAACTCACCGCTCAAGACAATTCCAACCTAATAAAAATTGAAGACCTACAAGAAAAAAATGAAATCCTAATAGAAAAAGTAGCTCTACAAAAAGATGATTTCATCAATCTAATGGCAATTTGTACAAATCTTTGTCACTTCAAAAAAATACACATCATAGAAGATATAATCGTAAAATTCTTTTATAAATGTGGATTCAATCCAAATAAAATAGATAAAGATTATCAAACAATTTCAAAAATTCCCTCAAACGAAGAGAAAAAAATATCAACAGTAGTAGCAATAAAAAGAAACACAAAAGAAATTTTCTCATTCTCAAAAGGTCAGCCTCACAAAATATTAGAGAAATGTAATCGCATCCTCCTCAACAACACAAAGCTAGAATTAGACGCAAACCTCAGACGAAAAGTAAAAAAAGAAATAGAAACCTTAGAAAACAACGGCCAAAAAATAATAGCATTTAGCTACAAGGGCTTACCCCTAAAACGCTTCGACAACTACTCAGAAAGCTTCGCAGAAAATGAAATGATTTTTATTGGAATGCTGGGACTTACAAACGAAATAAAAAAAGATATTTTAGATAGCACACAAAAAGCAGTAAGTGCCGGAATTAAAACCTACATTGTAAGTGATGTAAAAGAAAAAAAAGCAGTTGCACTAGGCCGAATACTAAAACTAATAAACCCACAATACTTTGAATCAATTACTGGAGAGTACCTAGAAGATTTAAACGATCACAAGTTAGACAAAATGCTCGCAAACAAAGATAAAGATTTAGTGTTTTCACAGCTAAACGATCAACAAAAAAAACGCATCCTAAACATCCTAAAAAAACAGGGAGAAACAGTGGCAATTGCAACTCCACAAACACAGTTCAAAGAAATAATAGAAAGCATAGAAAAAGGTAGGCTAAGCAACAAAAACTACACAAAATATACAAGACACGCTCTATCGCTAAAATTTGCAGAAATACTATTATTCTTGGGAGCAATAGTAATTAAAGCCCCGCTCCCTCTCACAATAACAATAATAATAACATTAGATTTATTAGTGAATTTAAGTCTAGAACTATCATTAAAACACGACCGTACGAAAGAAGACGTAATGAGCAAAAATTTCAACCCATCAAAAAACCGCATCCTTACAAAACGAAATCTAAAACCAATTCTAATCGACACGCTTATAATTGGAATTTTCACGTCCGCACTCTATATATTCAACCTTCTTAGATACGGATGGGTTCAAAGCCAAGAATTGCTCCAAACAGATAGCGCATACATTAAAGCCACAAGCTCTGTATTCGCCTTCCTAGTGATTTATCAAATAATAAAGGCCTTCTATCTCAAGAAGAGCAAAAACACTTATTTGGTCCTCTCAAGCGTACTAACTCTACTTATTGCTTACACAATTATAAATTTTGAGTTACTATCAATGCGCTTTGGGCTAAGTGGGCTCGAATCCATCGATTATCAAATACTAGCTTTCTTCACATTACTAATTATAATTATTGAACACCTACGCAAATGAAAATAGAAATACCACTACAAGAATACCTACGTGTAAAAGTAACTCCTAAAAGTTCTAAGAATGAAGTTACAGAAATATTAGACGATGACACTATTAAAATCCGTGTAAGAGGAATTCCAAAAAAAGGAAAAGCAAATGCAGAACTTATTAAATTTTTAGGCAGAGAATTGGGAATAGACCAATCAAGAATCAAAATTCTAAGCGGAAAAACAGAACAACTCAAACTAATCAAAATTGATGGACTTAACGAATAGATCAGAATTAATTTCTTTATTACAAAAACACAAACTTTGGACCAAAAAATTCCTTGGCCAAAATTTTCTAATAAATAAAACTGCCTTAGATCAAATCATAGAAGCCCCACAAATCACTTCAGAAGACTACATAATAGAAATAGGCCCAGGAGTAGGAACACTTACCCAAAAACTAGCAGAGAAGGCTAAAAAAGTTACATCAGTTGAATTAGACAAAACTTTATTCACCGTTCTAGTCGAAACAGTTTCCTCCTACAAAAACGTAAACATACTTTACCAAGATGGCCTCCAGTTCACACCACCAGAAACCCCATACAAAGTAGTTGCAAACATCCCCTACAACATCACTTCCCCACTACTAAACCACTTTCTTCAAGCAGAAAATCCACCACAATCAATTACATTCCTTGTACAAAAAGAAGTGGCAGAAAAAGTATGTAAAAGCGAACCAGATCACACAGTACTTTCATTACAAGTACACCTATTTGGAAGCCCAAAAATAATCGCAATTGTAAAAGCAGACTCCTTCCTACCGGCACCAAAAGTAGATTCCGCAATTCTACACATTAATATTCATAATAAAATCCCAAAGGAAGAAGCTCTAGAAATTCTCAAATTAGCCAAGCGTGCATTTCTACAACGCAGAAAAAAACTTTCCAATACAATCCCAGATTTAATAGAAAAACTAAAAAACCTTTCATTAGAAGAAAAACGCCCACAACACTTATCAATCAAAGATTGGCAAAGCTTATTGAACTAAGGTGTATTCAGCAACAGCAGGATTACGTTTCAAATTTCTCAATCCCTCAAAATCAGTAATAATAGCTCTAGCACCACTACTAGCAGCACGAGCTGCAGCTTTCAATTTCGGCCCCATACTTCCAGCCATAGCAGGATCTTGGGAATACTGCAAAGCTTCTTCAGCAGTTAAATTAGAAACAACTCTAGCATCAGACTTACCAAAACTATTAATATAACCCGGAACAGCAGTTAGTATCACTAAAAGATCAGCAGCAACCCCACTGCGTATCATTTCCGCAACCAAATCCTTATCCAAAACATTTTCCTTCTTCAAAAAATTCATAACAACTCTTTCCTCTATTGATCCACCATTAAATTTTCTAAAAAAAGATTTTTTCCTATCTTCTACTACAGCATTCCCCCCTCCCCCTCCAGCGAAAACTAATGCTTTAGATTCAACAAAATTTCTAATTTCATCCATATTTACAATTCTTTTTGGTTCAGGACTAAAAACTAATCTCCTATTTTCACCAGAACCAACAGGTTTTGTAGGCTTATCAAAAGCAGGATCTTTAGGGTCCACAACAACATAAGTCTCACTATACATAGGCCTAATACCCATGCCATCTAAAACATCAAAAGCTAAATCAAAAACTTTTTCTTGAACCATCCTAGCAACCTCACCATACTCAGGACTTCTACTTAATCCATTTTTTATAGATTCATACTGAGGACCACTTCCATGAACTACAGCTAATTCAACACCATTAAAAGCCTCCGTTATAACAGTCATCGCCTCATGCAATGCTTCACTCGAAAACACATCACCATCTCTTTCCAAAGCATTTCCACCAAGACCAACAACAGCTCTATTAGAGTCTAAACTAGTTAAAGACATACAAAAATATTAAAGGAGATCTTTATATCACATTTAAAGAACCTTTGCCAAATCGTCTTTCATAAGTAAACATGCCGCTCGAGCAGCCTCAGCATATTGAGCAGGAGAATATCCATCCAATTTTTCATAGGCAAAGATAATTCCTCTACTACTATTTACAACAGCCCCCTCACCGTCTTCATTGAAACAAGGCTTCACATCCTCAGCCCCTCCACCCTGAGCTCCATAACCCGGAACCAAGAACAAACTATTCGGCATTAAATGTCTAAGCTTAGAAGCTTGCGCTGGATATGTAGCCCCAACAACAGCTCCAACAAAATTAAATCCACATTCTCCAACATCCTCAGCTCCCCAACTATCAATCAAGCTCCCCATTATTTCATAAACAGTATTTCCATCCTCCATAAGCAAATCCTGAATATCACCACTACTTTTATTGGAAGTTTTAGCTAAAATAAAAAGCCCCTTCCCATATTTTCTAGCTTCCTCTACAAAAGGCTTAATACCATCCCAACCAAGATAAGCATTAACAGTAATTGCATCTGCATCAAAAATTGGCATAACCACTTCATCCTCTCCTTCAAAAAGAGCCATTTCCCCTAAAAATGCTTGAGCATATGCCTCAGCTGTTGAACCTATGTCATTTCTCTTTGCATCAGCAATGGTGATTAAACCCTTAGATTTTGCATACTTCAAAGTTTCTTGATAAGCAAAGACACCATCAGCCCCAAAAATTTCATAGAAAGCAATTTGTGGCTTAACTACAGGAACAATATCATACACAGCATCAATAATACCTTTGTTAAAAGCCAATAATGCCTCAGCTGCAGCCTTTGTTGGAGTTAAATCTTCTTCATCTAAAACTTTTCTCTTAATAAAATCCGGAATCTTATCAAGACGAGGATCCAAACCTACACAAATTGGATTTCCCTTCTCTCTTACCGCCTTCATTAATTTGTCTGCAAAATTTTTCATTACCAGCAGTGTAAAAGAAACAGCCTCAAAAAGGCAATAGTAATTGACAAAACAGCCATAAATCACCTAGGATAACACCTTCAAAAAATATTATGAAAAATCCAAATAAAACTAGGAAACAAAGAAGAAGGCATAATTTACCACAGACATGTGCTCCACTAAGAGATAATATTTGGGGAAGGGGTCAAGAAAAAGTACAACTCCAAAATAAACAAACAAGATTAAAAAGAGTTATTGCTGCTAAACTATGCCAAATAATTGAGCCAACAGACCAAGCAATGAGACACTGCATCTTTAATATGATAGATTCACATATTTTATTATATTATCCAGAAACATCAATAAATGAAGACAATGTTCGAGAAACTGCAGAACAAATTGCACAAGAATTGATAGAAAAAATACAATCAGAAGATATAGCTGTAAACGGAATAAGACAGAGAATGAATCAAAGAATTTTTGATGCGGAAACATGCATAACAAGATCAGATGAAGTAAACATAACAGCGTCAGTACAAGCATTAGAAGTTGTATGGGCTCTAGACAACATAGAATTAACTCTAAAAGCAGCAAAGAAAATACTATCAATAACAAAAGACCCAGAGCTAAGAACAAGATGCTTTACAATATTAAGAATAGTTATTTTTACAACAGAGAACCAAGAAGAAAAAGAAGAAACATTCCTATTTCTATGGGAAAACAAAAAAGAAATAAGCAGACTAAGTGAAAATTCACATCTGATTGCCCACATACCATCAATAATGAGACACACATTAGAATCAGCCCCAGATTTAAACTCACTTGGAGGAGCAATAAAATTAGTTGCTAGTCAAATGGGCATGATAAACTTAGATCCAGAAGAAGAATTAGATCTAAGAGAACAAAAACTTGCAGATCAAAAAATCACTGCAGATGAAAAATTTTTATGCCAAAAAAGAGTATTCTGCATTAAAGAATTATTAGACCAACCAATAGAACCACAAGAAAGAATAAGAATACTAGCATCATTAATAGGAGATTTATTAGAAGCTGATAACGTAATTAGTGCGCTAAGAGGAATAAAAAACGCCTACACAGAAATAGGAGACCAAGAAAATGTAGAAAAAATAAGTAAATTAATAAAAGAAGCACAAAGATTAAAAGAAGAACTTAACAGGGCTAAACCCCCATCTTCATAGCCCAATCCGCTGGATTGTCCTTAAATTCCAAAACCACACTCAACTGATCCTCAGGTATATCTCCTCTTTCCCCTGCCAGTCCAATAATATCTGTATAGCCAGTTAAAGTGTACAAGTTCAAACCAGCATCCTCAAAACGCGCAATTGCCTTTGGCATCTCCCAAGTAACAATTGCCATAACATCACTAACACTTCCCCCCTCATTAACAACAGCCTCAGCAGCCTTTACGCTAGAACCACCCGTAGAAATTAAATCCTCAACAATCAAAACTTTCTTTCCCTCAACACTATCTCCCTCAACCTGCTTTCCAGCACCATGTTCTTTTTTCTCAGGCCTTATGTAAACCATAGGCACCCCCAAGTCATAAGCCAAAAATGCAGCCCACGGGATAGCCGCAGTAGCCGTTCCACCTATAACATCATACTCCAGGCCCTTTTCATCAATTACAGCCTTAAAAGCCTCTACAATCTTCTTCCTGTCTTCCGGAAAACTAATCATTTTTCTATTATCACAATAAACCGGCGATTTAATTCCACTAACCCAAGTAAAGGGTGGATCAATACTAACCTTCACAGCTTTTTGATTAAGCAAACTTTCTGCAATTTCTCTAGAAATCATAATAAAAAATTAGTTATAATGTTTTTTACCCTGCGCATCTCTATGATACTTCCCCATCTCAGGCAAACTTCTCAAACCGTTCCACTCCATAACAGGCCCCTTTCTACAAATAAGATCACCAGTGTCATCAATAGCACATTGGCCACAAACCCCAATTCCACATTTCATGTATTTCTCCATAGACAGCCAAGCCAAAACATCATGCTTATCTGCAACCTCGCCCACAGCCTTCATCATAACCTCAGGCCCACATGTAAAAACTTTATCACAATTCTCTTCGCCCAAAACCTTATCCAAAACAACAGTCACAAATCCCTCAAAGCCCTCAGACCCATCATTAGTAGAAATATGTAAATTAACACCATCAAGTTTAGAAATTTTTTCTTTATAAAGAAGCAAATCCTTACTGCGCGCTCCCATAAAGAATTCCACCTTACACCCACGCTTCACCGCCTCGCGCGCCACAAAATACATAGGCGCAGCTCCATATCCACCAGCAACTAAAGCCAAATGATCACCATCTTCCCATTCGTAATAAGTTCCAAGAGGCCCACGAATTCCAACTAAATCCCCCTCCTTCATTGCATGCAAAGCGCCAGACGTAGGCCCAACATTACAAACTGTAATCCAAAATTCCTTTCCATCGTCAAAGGCAATAGACATAGGCTTCTCATCCACACCAGGAATCCAAACCATCACAAATTGTCCAGGCTTTCCATTAAGTGGATAATCAAAAATAAAAGTTTTAGTTGTAGCATTTTCATCTACAACTTTCTTTATTGGCATCACCTCAAACCTAGAATCAAATTTTTTAATATCCATATTATTTTTTAACTGCTACTCCAATAATTTCCTCAAGATTCTTAACTCCATTTTCTTCACACCACTTATCCATTTCCTTTACAACTTCTCCAAAACCCTCAACTCCACGATAATAAACCATAGTTCCCATGCCAACCAATCCAGCACCAGCCATCATTATCTCAATAGCATCCTCACCATTAGTAATTCCGCCAGTCCCAATGATTGGAAGTCCAGTAGCTTTATAAACATCATAAGTCGCCTTCACCGCAACAGGCTTAATTGCAGGACCAGAAACGCCACCACTTTTATTTGTAAGAATTGGCATCCTAAGCTTAGTATCTATAGCCATTCCGGCAAGCGTATTTATCAAGCAAAATCCATCCGCCCCCTCTGCGGCACAGGCCTCAGCAATTTCAGCAATATTGGGAACATTAGGCGTTAGCTTAATAATTAAAGGCTTTTTAGTAGCGGAACGTACAGCTTTTACAACACTTTGCGCTCCTCCAACCGAGCAAGAGAAAGGCTTTCCATATTTATCATCAACATTAGGACAAGAAATATTCACCTCAATAATATCTGGACCACAAGCATCCATTTCTCCAACAATTCTTTCAAAATCATCAAGACTCTTAGCAATAACATTTCCAATTATTGGTGCAGGTTTATCTGCCAAGTATTCAGGAAAAGTTTCTTCACGTGCTTTTTCAATTCCACCATCAGAAAGACCAACCGCATTCAAAAAGAAATGCTCAGTTCCAAACATTGTAGGATTCTTATGTCCCACGTGCTCCTCCAGCCAAATTGATTTCGTAGTAACAGCTCCAGCCCCATTTCTCACAACATTTTTCAGCGAAGAAGCCGTTACTCCTAAAATACCAGAAGCTAAAACCGTTGGGTTTTCAAATTTTACTCCGCAAAATGTTACTGAAAGGTTCGCCATATTGGCTGAATGTTAACAGTTTTGTACCTACGAAACAAGAATTTCTTTACCTCCCATCTCTCCAACAATTTTACCATCCTTAAACACCAACTCACCATTCACAAAGGTCATAACCGGCCATCCCTTATATTTACTTCCAGAATAAGGAGACCATCCACACTTACTCTGAACATCCTCATCCATAAATTCCTTTTCCAAATCCATATCAACTACAACAATATCCGCATCATATCCAATCTCCAATTTTCCCTTATTTTCAATCCCGAAAATCTCAGCCGGAGCTTCACTACAAAGAGAAACAACGTCCTCAATTTTTAAACCTTCATCATTAACAACATTCAAAAATATTGGAAGCATCATCTCAACACCCGGAACTCCAGAAGGTGCATCACTCCAAACATCACAATCTTTTTCACTCTTCAAATGTGGAGCATGATCAGTAGCGATCAACTGTATCATCCCCATCTTTAATGCCTTCCAAAGTCCAAAAACATTTGCCCTGTCCCGAACAGGAGGGTTCATCTTTGCATAAGTACCCAAGTGATCATAATCATCTGTAGAAAGAGCCAAATGATGTGGTGCAACTTCACAAGTTACCCACTCTTGCTCTGCAATAAGCTCAACCTCTGCCTCAGTCGAAACATGACAAATATGTATAGGCCGCTCATACTTCGCGGCCAACTCACAAAGCTTCGTTGTCATTTTTAAAGCCGCCTCCTCAGACCTAATCTTTGAATGCGCAGAAACATTCATATCATCCTTAAATTTTTCTTTATTTGCAGAAATAATATCTTCATCCTCAGAGTGAAAAAAAAGTCTTATATCCCTATCAATCTTATCAAAAGCCAACTCCAAACTATCTTCCTCATCAGAAACTCCCATATTTCCAGTAGAGTGAGCACAATAAACCTTAACTCCAAATATTCCTTCAGCAGAATTTATCTCATCAACATTTTTACCATTATACCCAATATAAAGCCCATAATTCACATAACTCCGACCAGAAATTAAAGCCCTCTTATATTTCAAATTCTCTCTATCAATAATAGATGGATTGTTATTCGGCATATCACAAACAGTAGTCACACCTCCATAAACTGCAGCCCTAGAACCAGTAGTCCAATCCTCTTTCACCTCTCCACCTGGCTCCCTAAAATGAACATGAACATCTATCATACCAGGCAAAACAAGCTTACCCTTGCAATCAATTTCCTCAAAGCTCGAAGACCCGCCGAAGGAGGGCTCACCCCCCTCAACAATTTTACCATCCTCAAAATAAAGATCTCTCTTTTCAATACCTTTTGAAGAAACCACCTCAGCATTTTTTAAAACATATTTTTTCATAGCAAAACTTGCTTTAGCAAAGCCTTTCTTACCTGCACACCATAAGCCACCTGATCAAAATATTTTGCCCGTGAATCGCCATCTACTTCAGCAGAAATTTCATCAACCCTAGGCAAAGGGTGCATCACAATCGCATCACTTTTAGCCTTGCTCATAAGTGCAGCATCTAAAACATATGATCCAGCAACTCTTTCATACTCAGCTTCATCAGAAAATCTTTCCTTCTGAACTCTAGACATACCAATAACATCAAGCTCCCCAATCACATCTTCCAAACTTTCAACTTCTCTACACTCCTTTCCACCCAAAACTTCAGCAGGCATTCTCAAACTTTCCGGAGAAACCAGTATTATCTCAGAATCAAAATGTCTCAATAGATCAAAATCAGAATGCGGAACTCTTCCATATTTCAAATCCCCAACAAGTCCAATTTTCAAGCCATCCAACGTGCCCTTCTCCATCCAAATCGTAAACAAATCCAAAAGTGCTTGAGTTGGATGCTCATTTGCACCATCACCAGCGTTAATTACTGGAACATCACTCACCTTCGCTAAAGCTTCAACAGAGCCTACATCTGGATGCCTCATAACAATTACATCTACCATTTTCGAAACCACCTTTCCCATATCTTTCAAAGTCTCCTTTTTAGTAACAGAAGAAGTATGCATCATATCCGCATTGCTAATCACACCTCCGCCAAGCCTCAACATCGCAGTTTCAAAACTGAATCTAGTACGAGTAGAGGGTTCAAAAAATAAGGCAGCCATAATTTTTCCATTAAGCACTGGCTCCTTACCCAAATTCTTAGCTTCCTCAAAAAGATCAAGCAAAGTTTCCCTATCAAATTGTTTAGTAGAAAGTATGTGCTGACCTTTTAGTTCCATATATGCTTTTAATTAGCTATAATTTAAACCAAGAAACCATACATGTAAACCTTTAAGATAATGAAAAACATCATATTAATCCTAATACTAACTCTTTTTGGAATAAATGGACTTAGAGAACTCGGACTAAACCTTTATTTCAACGTAGATTTAGTTTCATTCATTATAGTCATAACAGTCATACTGATTATAATAATAGAACCTTTCTATAAAGTTCTAATAAATATATCAAATGCAATATCAGGAATAAAACAGATCGCAACAGAAAACGAAGACAACATAAAAATCATCGCAAAAAAACTCAAAGAAGCTGAAGATAAGAAAAAAAAGAAAAAGTCTTAACACTCACTTAAAACTAATCTACAATGCCCCCGATGAAAACGGCCAAACTAGTCCTCAAGGACGGAACAGTACTGGAAGGAAAAAGCTTCGGAGCAGACCTAAGCTCCGCCGGTGAAGTTGTTTTCAATACATCAATGGTTGGTTATCCAGAAAGCTTCACAGACCCATCTTACAGGGGCCAAATCATGGTGCTAACTTATCCACTCATCGGAAATTATGGGGTTGGCAAAAACGAAACAGATGAAGACGGAATAGAAACACGCTTCGAAAGTTCACAAATCCACATCAAAGGCTTAATTGTAACTGAATACTCAGAAAACTACAGCCACTGGGATGCAGAACAATCTCTTGGAGACTGGCTCAAAAAACACAACATTCCAGCAATCACAGGAATAGACACAAGAAAACTTACACAAAAAATCCGCGAACACGGCACAATCCTTGGAAAAATAATCATAGACGACCAAGATCTAGACTACTACAACCCAGACAAAGACAATCTAGTAGACCAAGTTTCCATAAAAGAAGTTAAAACCTACAAAAAAGGTCCAAAAAGCGTAATTTGCGTAGATTGTGGAATGAAAAACAACATCCTTCGCTCTCTTCTAAAAAGAAACCTCACGGTACATCGAGTACCATGGGACTTTGATTTCGTAAACTCAGATCTAGAATACGATGGAATTTTTCTATCAAATGGCCCTGGAGATCCAGAAATGCTAAAACCGCTACATAAAAATCTAAAGGCCGCATTGGAATTAAAAAAACCAATTTTTGGAATTTGCCTTGGAACACAAGTAATGGCTATCGCAGCTGGAGCAAAAACCTACAAATTAAAATTTGGTCACCGGTCACAGAATCAACCAGCAATAGATCTTGAAACGGGCCACTGTTATATCACAAGCCAAAACCACGGATTTGCAATAGAGGAAAAAAGTCTCAAAAAAGGATGGAAAGTGTGGCTAAAAAATGCCAACGACCACACAATTGAAGGAATAAAACACGAAAGTCTTCCATTCCTATCTTGCCAATTTCACCCAGAGGCAACACCAGGCCCAACAGACACAATGCACTTCTTCGATATCTTTTCAGAAATGCTCTAGTCTATTGACTTTTTCCCACTTTGTACTAGAATTAAGTACCAATAATATTTGTTATGCAAAAAGACCCAGGACAGCTAAGCGCGGATAGAATAAGTACACTGGACGACACCCGTCTAGAAGACATTCTTTGTCATCCAAATTTAATTATGCAATTAGAGGCGGTAACAGCAATTTCAAATGAAGATTTAGAAGAACTTCAAGTAAGAAATCCAGTCTTATTTAGTGCAGTTCAAGATATAAAAATAATAGCAAAAATAAACCCAAGCGTAAGAGGGACCTTCACAGGAACACCCCTAGAAATTAGAGATCATCTTTCAAATACAGAAATTAGAGGGCAGCTAACAGAAGGGCAAATTAACGCACTTGAAAGAATTGCGCTAAAGTTAAAAGATAGTGAAGTTGGAGAACAATCAACAAGAACAAGAAAACGCTTATCAGTAATAACTCCAAAATCACTAAAAATAATAGAAAAAGAAGTAGACCCGCTAAGAAAAGAAATACTAGAAGCCTTATTAAAAGCTACGGCGGATCATCCAGAAGGGGTTAGGGCAGTGGATGTGATTGGGCAGCTAAGTCTATCTCACAACCCAAGCTGTGTAACTGAAGCACTAAGGGATCTAACAAAAGCAAGAACCGTAAGAAGAAAACACACAAGAAGAAAAATTCCACTATTCCAGATAAGAAAAGAATCGACAGCATAAAAAAAACCCTCACCGAAGTGAGGGGGAAAAGTCCATCAGTAAGATAAATATTTTTATCCAAACAACTGGGAAAACTTTTATTTTTATTTTGATCCTGCCAAGCTTTGGTGTTGTTTTCAGCCGCACCACCGGCCGTCTGTGATCCCCTATTATAACTCTAGGAGTTAAGTAATAGAAGCAGAGCAGTGTCTAGATCTGTCTAGACCTCTCCGGACGTCACTTAAAATATTTTCTAAGGAGTGGCCCATCACTTAGCGAGGACTTGAGAGGGAAAAATTTTTCTTTCCCCCCGGAGTCACCGACAAGTTTTTTTATTTTTGTTTTTCTTTTTTTTAAGGATCCGTTTTGCTTTTCTAGGGCCTTTGTTTTTGTTTTTTTAATTTCGTTTTATTGAAATCACACAATTGTATCTTGTTTAAAGATTTTGTAAAGTACATACAGTAGACGCATCTAATACTTATTATCTATCTATAGCTAAAACCCTATTAAAAAATGTCTTTTTCTTGCTAAAAAAAGTTAATCCTATAGGATAAAAACATGTTTATATCACTAGATTTAGAAACTACAGGCTTCTCAGCAGAGAATGATCAGATAATAGAATTCGGAGCTATAAAGTTTGATTTAAAAGGAAACACAGAGAGTTTGAAAATTCTTATAAACCCACAAACTCCAATTCCACAAATAGTTACATACATCACAAATATAACAAACGATCACGTAAAAGACGCCCCAACATTCGAAGAAAAGAAACAAGAAATACAAGATTTCATAGGAGATTTACCCATAGTAGGACACAACATACAATTCGACACAGGCTTTCTACGCCAAAAAGGGATTCCACTAACAAATGATGAATACGACACCTGCCAAATGGCAAGCATACTACTTCCAGGCCTCCCCTCCTACAGCCTTGAGATAATAAGTTCACAACTAGAAATAAAGCATAAAGAAAAGCACCGCGCACTCGATGATGCAATTGCAGCAATGGAGCTTTTCCTAACATTAATAAAAGAATACGAATACCTCTCACAAGAACTAATAGATAAATTTAAAAAACTTTCAGAAAAAACAAATTGGCCACTAAAAAATTTACTAAACACTTTAGAACACAAAGAAAAAGCCACAGCGGAAGAAAAAGAGAAAGTAAAAATTCCAGCCCCAAACCCAGAAAAGTTTAAAGAAATTCTAGATCCAAACGCACACATTCTATTTGAAACTCCACAACCTTACGACGAACTCATAAACACATTCGCCAACCATGCTCACAAGGATTCATACCTCGCCCTACCAACTGAAATGTTCCGTGAAATAGAACAAGACATAGGAGATAACGTTGCAAAAATAGACTCACCGCGCAAATACATTTCACCAAAACGTTTAGAAACATTTGAAAACCAAGAACACTACGAAGACTACGAATTCACAGCCATTCTAAAGTATTTAATTTGGAGTCGTTATACAAAAACAGGGCTCCTTGAAGAAGTAAAACTTTTCCATCACGAAATAAAAACTCTACCAAAAGTAAATATAGACCCAACAATTCATCCACTTGAAGAAGAGGAGTTTTTCCAAAAAGCCATCAAAAAAGATGAGAATTCACCTGCAATCTGCACACACAACTACATCATCGACACAAAACCAGAAATAAAAGATCTACTAATTTTAGATATAGACCAATTCACAAAAAGCCTATTCTTCCAAGACTCATATTACCTCAGATTAGACATCATCCTAAGCCAGCTAGAAACCCTAAAACAGCTCCATCCAGAGAACAAAACTGTCGAAAGTTTGATATCAAAATCAACAATATTATTTGGATACATTGGTATGCTTCACACGAAATTCAACGACCACAACACCTACGTTGCCCGCACAATTATTACAAACCGTGAATTAAACAGCAAAGACTGGGAAGGTATTCAGGAAGCAGTAAGAACAATCGTTACCACCTCAAAAGAACTAAGCGAAATAAACAACAAAGAAACAAAAACCTATCTTCAGAATTGGAAAAAATCATTAGAAACCCTTATTGAAATTTTTCTAACCCCAAACATAGAAAAAAACCAAGTTTGGCTAGAAGAAACACGAGAAAAAGATATTGTAATAAAAAAATCTCCACAAACATTAAACGAATCACTACAAACAATATTAAAAAATTGTGAGAACTATAAAGTAATAGACGAAAACATAGATTTGAACGACGACGGAGCTTTTATTAGAAGCCTCTACGAACTGCCAGCCGAAATGGAAATGAAAAAAGGCCAAAAGGAAGAAAAAAATATTCGCATATTCATAGCAGAAGATGCTCCAGAAAGAGATCACGACAAAGCTCCAATACTAAACTTCCTAAAAAATCACTTAAAAGGAAAAACAGCTGTTATTTTCAATTCAAAACAACAACTTCAATACTACACTCTTGAGCTAAGTAAGCATCTCCCAGATCTAAACATAGCCTCTCAACTAACAGGATCACTTGGAAAAGTAACCGAACAATTCAAAGAGGCTCCAGAAAAAAGTGTATTAATGCTAACAACAGGAATGTGGAAACACTTCAAACACCACGACCAAATAGATGAATTGATTATTCATAGGCTTCCATTTGAACCACCAAGCGATGCATTTCTCACCGCGATTAGTCAAAAATTTCAAAATCCGTTTATGGAACTTCAAACACCACGCGCAATAATTCAGCTCAAATCCGCAATCAATCGCTTAAGTTCAAATAGCGAAAAAACGGTTATACTACTGGATCCAAGGGCAATTACAAAAAGATATGGAAAGATGTTTGTTGAACAAATAAAAAATATATCTACACCAGAAAATGCGAGTCTCTCAAGTTTGTAAAAATTTCACCATTGACTTTTTTTTGCCCTCTCTCTAAACTCTGCCTGATAAAAATCAATGATCCTAAATAGGATCATTTTTGTACATTAAAAAGCTTGCTTTGCCTAAAAAAGAAGAAAAAACATCATTAGACCTTTTCTCTGAGAGCAGAATCAGCATTTTTTTACAGTCAGCGGCCTACACAATAATAATGACAGCTGTATTAGGAACAGCCTCCTATTACATAGACAAGGCGCTTGGCACTTATCCCATAATATTCATCATTGGACTAGTCGCGGCATATCCACTCACACAAATCTACCTCTTCAGAAAACTTCGTAGATTTGCAAAAGATAAACTAAAAAACAACAAATAATGGCCAACATCCCAGAAGTACACATCGCTCCTCAAACAATCCTAGAAATAGGACCTTTCGCAATTTCCAATGCAATGATAGCAACATTCACATGCTCACTTATACTAGTAGCATTTGCTTTGCTAGTGAGAAGAGGGGCAGGAGTAAAACCAACAAGACTACAAGTAGGATTTGAAATGATCGTAGAGTACATATTAAACCAAATGACAGTAGCCTTTCGCTCAGAAACGCGCGCACGCAAATTCTTCCCACTTATAATGACAATCCTTCTGCTACTAATAGTCGCAAATCAATTCATGTTACTACCATTCGTTGAAAGTGTAGTAACAGCAGACGGAATAAGCCTATTTAGATCACCTGCCTCACATTATGCGCTACCAATCAGCCTTACGATAATAGTTTTACTCTTAGCACACGTACTAGCGTTCTTCTCACATCCGATTAGACACATAGGAAATTTCATCAAAATAGACGTATTCTTTAAAATGAAATCAATCAAAGATCTACCAATGGCAATGATAGATTTTTTCCTTGGTCTTCTAGATATAATTGGAGAGGTGGCAAAGTTAATTTCACTGGCAACTCGTCTATTCGGTAATATGTTTGCTGGTGGAATCATAGTAATGATAATTTCGGGATTAATGTTTTATACACAGTTCTTTGTGCCTATCCCATTCTTAGTTTTGGGCATATTGAGCGGGTTTGTGCAAGCCTTTGTGTTTGCAATGTTATCTATTTTATTTATAAGTTCTACGACCAACGCGGTCTCAGAAAACTAATAATTAACTCCTAATTTTAATTTATTAACAACATAATTATGGAAGTTGAATCAGCAAAATTACTAGCAGCCGGAATCTGTATGGGCCTTGGTGCCATCGGTTCAGGTATCGGTGAAGGTTTCGTAGGTGGTCACGCCCTAGAAGCTATGGCGAGAAATCCAAAACTTGCCGACAAACTATTTACAAACATGATCGTAGCTATCGCTCTTGCGGAATCTACTGCGATCTACTCTCTTGTTATCGCTCTTATCATCTTATTCGTATTCTAAATGGATAAATTACTCAGCTTAGGAATAGACCCATGGAGCATTCTGCTTTACCTGCTAAACACAGGTCTGCTTTTGATAGTACTTACATATCTGCTTTATAAGCCTATTCTCAAATTCCTTGATCAAAGGAAAAAACAAATCATTGATTCCATTGAGGAATCTCAACGTTTACAAGAAACTTTTGAAAAGAAACTAGAAGAAAGCGAAAGCAAACGAAAAGCAACAGAGCTAGAGTTAAAAGAAGATATAAATAATCTTCACAAGTTCACAGAAGAAAAACGTAAAGAACTTGTAGCAGAAATGGAAGAAGCTCGCTCAGAAATGATGAAAAAAACTCAAATTGAGATCGACCAAAGGAAAGAAGCACTTATCAAAGAGGCAGAACAGGAAGTTAAGGCTCTAATGACTCGCATCATTCTAGACATCGTTGAAAACAAAGTTCCTGAAAAAGTTATTGAAGAAAGTATTGAGTCTTCATGGAAACAGTATAAATAAATTATGTTTAATTCTTTTTTAACAGCACTGGCACAAAAAATTACTAGCTACTTGGTTAAGCATCCAGATTTATTCAATCTTAAAGATGCCGAACGAAGCAAAAAGCTAGAAAATTTATCAATCCCTAAGCCTTTCAAAACTTATTTAGAAAAAGTAAGTGAAAAAGATTTTATGGACGATCTTAGCGTGCTTGTTAATTACATTAAAAGTCCAAAAACGGCAGAATTAAAAAAGAACGCTCTATTCATAGCACTTTTGGAATTCCTTACAGAAGATTTAGCAAGAAAAACAGATTATCTAAGTGGAGATTTCTACTTACTTTCAAAAGAGAAACGTCAAGCAACCGTAGACGAATTAATTAAAGCAGATTCACTACTTGCTGAAACTTTAAAAGGGATTCTCACAAACAATACATACCAACAACTAGCAAATGAGATTCAAGAATTAGGGAAAAAAGTTATAGGAGCATCACATATTTTAATTCAATCCCCTCGTGAAATAGAAACAGAGCTAAAAAGAGAGATTAGAAATAAGCTAAACAAAGAAAATCCATTATCATTCCCTACATTTCAAATTAACAGAAAACTCATTGGAGGCATTCGTGTCTTTCAAGACGGTCAAGTTATAGATCATTCTTGGATTTCCAGAGTACTTCGCTTTACTTCATTAACTGCTAACTAAACATGGCACAAGAAACATTACAAAATTTTCTTTCTGAGTTGTCTTCAGCCCTTGAAAAGTCTGAAAGCCACAGTGGGAAAACAGAAAAAAACCAAGGTATTATACAATCATACAAAGATGGAGTTATCAGAATCCAAGGTCTTTCAGGATTAAAGATGAACGAAATCGTAGAAATCGAAGGTGTAAATTCACAAGCACTAGTGATGAATCTAGAGCAAGATGCAATTTCCGCTCTAGTACTTCAAGCAAGTACAGAAATTCGTGAAGGCCTATTTGTAAAAGCTACAGGCCAATTCCTTTCAATCCCAGTGAGCGATGAAATCCTAGGACGCGTAGTTGATCCACTAGGTGTTGCCTTAGACGGAAAAGGAGAAATAAAAGAAGACAAAAGAATGCCACACGAGAATACAGCCCCAGGTGTAATGGCAAGAAAGTCAGTACACGAACCACTTCAAACAGGTATCGTTGCTATCGATTCTCTAGTACCAATTGGACGTGGACAACGTGAGCTTATCATCGGAGATAGGCAAACAGGGAAAACCACAGTAGCAATAGATACTATCATCAACCAAAAAGGGCAAGATTGTATATGTGTATACGTTTCAATCGCTCAACGTGAATCAAAAACAGCACAAGTAATAGAAACTCTAAAGAAAGCAGGGGCTATGGACTACACAGTTGTAGTTTCAGCTGCAGCATCAAAATCAGCAGTAATGCACTACCTAGCACCATTTGCAGGTTGTGCAATTGCAGAATACTTTATGGAAAAAGGAAAGCACGTACTTGTGGTTTATGATGATCTATCAAAACAAGCAGTAGCTTATCGTGAAATGTCCCTACTACTTCGTCGTCCACCAGGACGTGAAGCCTATCCAGGTGACGTATTCTACCTTCACTCAAGGTTATTAGAACGTGCAGCTAAAGTTAATGAGGAGCACGGAGGCGGATCAATCACCGCTCTACCTATCATTGAAACTCAAGCGTCAGACGTATCTGCATACATCCCTACAAATGTAATTTCAATTACAGATGGTCAGATATTTCTAGAAACAGATCTATTCAACAAAGGTATTCGTCCAGCTATCAACGTTGGTATCTCAGTATCTCGTGTAGGTGGCGCCGCTCAAACTAAGATAATGAAAAAAGTATCTGGTACAGCGAAATTAGATCTTGCGCAATATTACGAACTAGAAGCCTTCTCACAATTCGCATCAGAATTGGATGAAGCAACAAAAGCAAAACTAACTCGTGGTAAACGTGTAGTAGAATGTTTCAAACAAAAGCAAAACCAACCATACAATCTATGGAAAGAAGTGGTAGTAATTTACGCAGCAACAAAAGGTTATTTAGATAAAGTAGAAGAAAGAGATTGTACAGAAAGGCTTGCAGCTTTACTTTCACTTGTTGAAACAAGTCATTCAGATCTAACAGACATGATCATGAAAGAAAAAGCACTTACAGAACAAATTGAAGATTCAATGAAAAAAATACTTGATAAATTCTTTGCCTAAATGTCCGGATCACTACTAGAAATAAAGAAGAAGATCGGAGGTGTACAAAATACACGTAAGATCACAAAAGCCATGCAGCTTGTAGCCGCATCAAAAATGCGCCAATTCCAAAAAAAGGCAGTTTCTGCTCGTGGATTTGCCTGGGATCTTTTCAAAGTTCTTAAAAAAAATCTTTCAGAAGAAAACCAAGGTATCTACACAGAAAAAAGGGAAAAAGGAAAAACTCTATTCGTTATTTACACTTCAGACAAAGGCCTATGTGGCCCACTAAATAACAAAATTATTAATGGACTATTTCGCTCATCAAAATGGAACAATCTAAAAGACGAAGACCGCGCACTAATAACAATTGGCAAAAAGAGCTACACGTTTGCAAAGAACAATAAAATACCTGTATTAGAATATTTTGCAGGCATACCAGAAAAGCTTACAAACCTAGACGCAATAGAGGTTGTAGACAAAATACTTACACATTGGAAATCTGGAGAAATCAAAGAAGTAATTTTCATGGCCCCACATTACAAGAACTCATTTACGTTCTACCCGGTTATGAAAACCTTCCTTCCATTCTCAGAAGAAGCAATACGCTCAAATCTACACATTCAAGAAGACGAAGACACACACCAAGAAGAAAAACAGGAAGAAGACACAAATATGTCCATGCTTTTTGCACCAGATGCGGAAGATGTACTGCTAAAACTTTCAGAACAAATTATTCAAGCACAATTTATTCAATCATTCCTCGAACTCAAAGCATCAGAATATTCTAGCCGTATGATGGCCATGCAAAGTGCCACCGACGCAGCAGACAAAATTACAGGAGAACTTAAACGTATTTATAACAAAGCTCGTCAACAAGCAATTACACAAGAAATTGCAGAGCTAATCGGAGCCTCAATGGCCATCGAAGATTAAAAATAATCCTTAAAATTTAATAACATGTCAAAAGAAGCAACAGAAATGCCAAAAGGAAAAATCGTACGTATCATTGGTGTGGTACTAGATGTTTATTTTCCAAATCACATCCCAGAACAATACTCAGCTCTTCAGGTTGAAGGACCAAAAGGCCCTATCACACTAGAAGTACAAGCTCACATCGGAAACAATGTAGTTCGTACAGTAGCTATGAGTACAACAGACGGACTTTCAATCGATCAAGAAGTAAAAGACACAAAAAAACCAATTCAAGTTCCAGTAGGTGAAGTTACTTTAGGAAGAGTATTTAATGTAACAGGAGATGTAATCGATAATGGTGAAGATATACCAGCAGGAACAGAAACAAGATCAATTCACGCAGAAGCGCCATCACTAATAGACCAAAATCCATCTGTAGAAATTCTTGAAACAGGTATTAAAGTAGTAGATCTTCTTTGCCCATTCATCAAGGGTGGTAAAGTTGCGCTATTTGGTGGAGCGGGTGTAGGTAAAACTGTAATTATGCAGGAACTTATCCACAACATCGCTATGGGACACGGTGGTTACTCAGTATTCGCCGGTGTAGGAGAGCGTACTCGTGAAGGAAACGATCTAATTGGAGAAATGAAAGAGTCTGGAGTAATCGACAAACTAGCAATGGTCTTCGGACAAATGAACGAGCCACCTGGAGCACGTATGCGTGTTGCCCTAACTGGTCTTACAATCGCTGAAAAATTCCGTGATGAAGGAAAAGATATTCTTATGTTTATTGATAATATCTTCCGTTTCACACAGGCAGGATCAGAGGTATCTGCCCTTCTAGGACGTATGCCATCTGCAGTAGGTTACCAACCAACTCTAGCGACAGACATGGCCGCTCTACAAGAACGTATTACATCAACACACAAAGGATCTATCACGTCTGTACAAGCGGTATACGTACCTGCCGATGATCTTACAGATCCAGCTCCGGCTACAACATTTGGTCACCTGGACGCAACAATCGTACTTTCACGTAAGAAAGCTTCTATGGGTCTTTTCCCAGCTGTAGATCCACTAGATTCAAACTCTACTGCCCTATCAGCAGAAATCGTGGGTGAAGAACACTACAACGTTGCAACAGAAGTAAGACAAATCCTACAAAGATATAAAGAACTACAAGATATTATCGCAATTCTAGGTATGGACGAATTATCAGATGAGGATAAACAAGCAGTAGGACGTGCAAGACGTATCGAAAAATTCCTTTCACAGAATTTCTTCGTAGCTGAGCAATTTACAGGAATGCCAGGACAATACGTAAAAGTTACAGACACAGTTAAATCTTTCCGCGAAATATTAGACGGCAAACACGATGACATTGACGAAGAACACTTCTACATGGCTGCAGGAATCGAACAAGTACTTGAAAGACAGCACTCTAAAAAATAATTATGTTCACACTAACAATACGCACACCTTACGAAGAGGTATTCAAAGGAGAAGTTGAATCTGTTTATCTAACATCAGAGGGTGGAGACATGCAAATTTTCGAAAACCACGCATCTATCACCGCCTCATTGGGATTCTCCCCTATCTTAATATCAACAGATGGAAAGGAAGAAAACTATCTAGCCAGAAACGGCGTGCTACTTTTCGACAACGAAAAAAATGAAGCCTACATCCTTGCCCTATACTGTGAACACAAATCAGAAGTAAGCCACCAAACAATCGAAGAGTACGCAAAATTCGTTGAAAAACAACTCGCAGAAGGCAAAGATCTATCAGATTTCCAAATCCTATACCTAAAAGATGAAAAGGTTGCAGTAGAAGAGCAGCTAAAATCTTTAAACTAAAAAACTATGAGACAACCTGAAAAAAACTACCCAGAACAAACAGATAGAACAACTGAAACATTAGGACAAAAAGCAATAGCAGCCCTTCTTCTAACAATGCGAGCGCTCACATCCAGAGGTACATCTAATGCACTTGCAAAATTACAAGCTCAACAGGAAGGCAAAGAACCACAAAATCCAGTAGAACCGGGTATTAGAAAAACAGACGGACACAACTCACCATTAAGACCAGTAAGAGCAGAAAGAGGAAGGTAAATATCTACCCCCTCCTATATTCCCGATACAGAGAATCATAATAATTTGTTTTGGAATCTAAGATAAGTTTCCACTCTTTAGGCTCTTTTCCAGAAAATCCCACTAGGCCATTGTGCATAAACTCATGATGAGTTCGACAAAGTGGCTGCAAATTTTGGTGATCCCTTGAATGAGCGAAATAATCCGTGTGATGCAGTTGTTCGTAGGGTTTTGAGCAGTTTGGGTAGGCACATTTGCCGTTTGTTTTTGAGATTGCTTCTCTTTTTTGCTGTACCGGAATATAACGGCTTTCGGCTCCCGCCTGGGGCTCCCGTGGGGAGCTTTTCCGAGGGTTTTTATTTTCATCCCCGGGGATGGGATTTTTAAATTTTCTGAGAATAATTTTTAAAGCTTCTTTATCATCTTCTATGCCTAATTCCCTTTTTATCTTATTTAGCAAAAATTGCATTTCAGGATCCAGCTCCACGCTCAGCTTCTTCACCGTATTTCCCCTCAACTCTTTAGAAAGTTCTTGCAAAGCAGGTTTACTCATATTTCTCACTTTATCTGCTAAGGCTTCATCATTTTCTTTGGTGGCAAGTGTCGCAAAAAGCGCGACTTTATGCACACCCACTTCTTTTACCGCTTCCCTGAGCTTTGGAGCCTCTGTGAGCTTTTCCTCCACCCACAGCGCTTTTTGCACAACGCTATAAGAAAGACCGCCATACTTTCCGGCATATTCATAAATAGAAGAGCAACCATGTTCCCGATAAATTCCACGCTCAGAAATCTCCGGAAGCATAGAAACGAGCTCATTCACAATCCTACGATGATCCCTACCCAACCCCCTAAACCTGTGATGTATTTCCTTATTTGTCATAGTTTTTTATGTTATGAAGTGCCCTAAATACTAGCAAATTTCCATCACAAAAACCAGCCAAAAACCGCAGCAGAAAGCCAAAATAACATATTTTTAAAATCCAAAAAGATATTAACGTTCAAAACGCGCCATAGGAAATCCTAGAAGCCCTCGGACGCGCACGTTCCGCGAGCCACCCAAACTTTCAAACAAAATTTTCGCAATCTCCCTTCACACAAAATCCAAACACCCACCACAAAACCACCAAAAATCGTCAAGTCGAACTTTTTCCCCGGGGAAAACTCACAACCAAATTCATCCCCGGGGATGAAAACCACCCAGCCAAAAACCCCATCCCCGGGGATGAAAAAATCCCAGCCCCAACAGCCCCACCATCCCCACCCACCAACACTCATCCCCGGGGATGCCCTTCCACCAAAACTTCAAAAGTGCTAATCTTAAAACAGTCAATAACCTCACAAAATGAAAAAAATTCTAGCACTAGCTGCAATCACCTCCCTTCTTATTTCACAAACAGCCTTTGCTACAGTCCAATATCTGGATGTAGACGGCAATTATAAATACTCAAGCGACATATCCTTTTTATCAAACCAAAACATAGTTCAGGGATATGCAGACAGCGAATTCAAACCAAACAAAAAACTAAATCGCGCAGAATTACTAAAAATAGTAATTTTGGGCCTTGGAGGAGTTACAGAAAATGATTTAAAATCATACGAAGGAAAATCATGCTTCAAAGACGTTCCCTCAAACGAATGGTATGCAAAATATGTTTGTTATGCAAAAGCTCAAGGAATAGTAAAAGGAAATCCAGATGGGAACTTCAAACCCGCAAACAAAATTAATTTAGTTGAAGCACTTAAAATAACTTTAAAAACTCTAGGTGCATCATTTGAAGAAGGCACTCCTTGGTACAAAGACCTCACAGAAATCGCAGCCGACGGACACATCATTCCCCTATCATTCGCAGGCCCACAACAAGAAGTTACACGCGGCCAAATGGCAAACCTCCTTCACCGCGCAATGAAAAGCAAGTTCATGGATCCCCCATATCCAATCGATGGAGACGGCGGCAACCCATTCACATCCGATTATGTAACATACGCAGAACTCACAGACAATTACGTAGACTGCTACGGAGAAGATGTAACCAATGTTTCACACATAATTGAAATAGATTCAAAAACAAAAGCCAGCGGAACAATTAACTATTGTACATATGATAAATGGGGAAATAAAAAAGACGATTTCTTCGGAAAAGAAGACAAAGATTTCTTAACAATCAATTTTTTCAATGGAGAAACACAAAATCTAAATGCCCCAGAAATAATTTTTCACCACAAAGATGCAAGAAAAAACTTTTCCAAAAAACTAACAGATGCAATTGCAGCAACAGGAGCTAATCCTGCAAATGTTGGAACAGATGCAATTTTTCCTCTAAATTGGGACAAATTAGTATTAAACGGAGGTGATAATGATTTAGAAAAAGGATTTGTAGAGGCAAATAACTTCATTTACGACTGGTTCACAATAGAAAAAGTAACAGTAGACGAAAAACCAGCACTACGGGTAAAATATGATTATTTCGAAGATTTCAACAACATTGGAGATCAAGAAGGCGTTGCATATTTTATTCCAAATGCAATCGGAGATTATCACCTTGAAATCAGAACACCAGACGCAGGAATAAAAACAGAAGCAAAATATAGCACACCAGTAAACACAATTACTGAGTTAGACGAGTTTGTTAATAACTTCCGTTTCTAAATGCACATCCTCATCCTAGCCGACGCCGTAGACAATCAAAACGCCGGCATTCATATGTACACAAAAAAACTTATCCAAAATCTTTTAAAACTGGATAAAAGCAACACATACACATTTATTCACAGCAAACAAAACGGATTCTTCGAAGGTACAAACCATTACATAGTGCCACGCGGCAGGTATCCAGGCGGCGAATCTGTGCGCCGACTTATCAAAATCCCACGCCTCATTCGCCGCCTCAAACCAGACATGGTCATGGAGCCTTGCCACATAGGGCCTTTCCTCATACCAAAAAACATTAAACGCATCCTTACAGTTCACGATCTCACCTCAATACTTTTTCCACAGTTTCACACCACAAGAAACAAGCTAATACACAAACTACTGCTAAAAAGATCTATCAAAAACGCAGACCTCATACTAACGCCATCCCAAAACACAAAATCAGACATAGAGAACCTTTACAAGCCAAAGGCAAAAATAGTTGTAACGCCTTTAGCAGCAGATGCACCTGAAAAGTCAGCTAATGGTAGTCCATACCCGCCATACCTTCTATATATTGGAACCATCGAGCCACGGAAAAACCTAGAAACTCTAATCGACGCCTTTTTAGAGCTAGACATCAAAGAAAAACTCATCATAGCCGGCCAGAATGGCTGGAAGAACGCCGAAATACTCAAAAAGCTAAAGGATCCCCGCATTCTATACAAAGGCCCTGTAACCGAAGAAGAAAAGGCCCAGCTCTACAAGCACGCCAAGGCATTTATATACCCATCACTATACGAAGGTTTTGGCCTTCCCCCTCTAGAAGCACTTTCATACGGAACTCCAATAATATGTTCAACAGGAGGTAGCCTGCGCGAAGTATTCCAAGGTAAGGCCCTACTATTCAGCCCGAAAGATAAAGATAAACTAAAAAAGCATATTCAATCAGTATTAAAATATCCACAAAATAGAACCCACAAAGCCCTAAACACCTGGGAAAACACAGCTAAAGAAACTCTACATGCAATAATTAATTTGACAATTCAAGAAAACAGGGTTTAAAATAAAAATAATGACTACACAAAATCTTTACAATCAGCTTTCAAACCATCGTTGGAACCGCCGCAGTTTCCGGAGGCTCCGCTGATTTTAAATTTTCAAATTTTTAGGTCACAAACGCGAAGCTTCTGAAAAATACACAGAAGTCTTTTTTATTTTGTAACCAAAAAAATCATGAAACTAAAGACATCCATGCTGGGAGAGGTAATCCAAACAATAAATGCCTTAGTCCAGCTCATAACACTATTTTTTTAAACTAAATACCATGCAATCACAAACTAACTACCAAAAAGTTGCTTCACACGAAGCTAAAAAAGGAGAATTCAACAAAACAGTTCTCCTCTACTCAGGCGGCCTTGATACATCCATCCTTCTAAAATGGATACAGGACCACTACGAATCAGACATCATTGCAGTATGCATAGATATTGGTCAAAAAGAGGATTTTGAAGCCGTAAAACAAAAGGCTATAAACCTAGGTGCTAAGGCCGCATATGTAGTAGATGCCAAAGAAGAATTTGCAGAAAACTACGTAAAACAAGCTATAAAAGCCAATGCAGATTATCAAGGGGGCTACCATCTTTTCTGCCCCCTTGGCAGAGCAATTATAGCCAAAATCGCCGTGGACATAGCACACAAAGAAAATGCCCAAGTAATTGCCCACGGCTGCACAGGCAAAGGCAACGACCAAGTAAGATTTGAAGGCTACATCACAACTCTCGACCCAACTCTAAAAACCATAGCTCCGGTAAGGGAGTGGTCCATGGGAAGGGATGAGCAACTCGCCTACGCCAAAAAGCACAACATCCCAGTGCCACACACCATAGACAAAATTTATTCTTACGACGAAAACCTATGGGGCAACTCAGCAGAAGGAGGAGAAATTGAAAATCCAGCCAACATACCAAATTTCAAGAACTGCCTTATCACATGTAAAAGCCCGGAAGATGCAGCAGATGAACCTGAAACCGTAACAATACAATTTGAAAAAGGGGTTCCAACCCATCTAAACGGCCAAAAAACTTCACTTCTACAAATCATCCAAGAACTCAAAGAGATAGGAAAAGAACATGGAATCGGAATTACTCCGCTTATCGAAGACAGAATTATTGGAATGAAAGTAAGAGGTGTATACGAAGAGCCTGCAGCAGAAATCCTAATTCAGGCCCACAAAAATTTAGAGAAACTTGTAAGCACTAGAGAAGAAAACGAGTTCAAAACAATCATTGATCAAAAATGGGCATATCTTTGCTACGGTGCAAAGTGGTATCACCCACTCATGAACAATCTCAACGCTTACATCGAAAATGCCAACAAAAAAGTAAGCGGAAGCGTACAAGTGAAGCTTTACAAGGGTAAAGCAACGGCTGTATCATGCGAATCCCCGTATTCTCTGTTTGATGAGAACATGGCAACCTTCATGAAAAATGATACATTTAATCAAAACGCAGCAGCAGGATTCATAGAACTTTGGAATCTTCCACAAAAACTAGCCTACAATGTAAACAAAAAAAATGACTAAACTCTGGAAAAAATCAGCACAAAAGTTAAACCCACTCATAGAAGCATACACAGTGGGTCAAGATTATCTGCTAGACAAACAGCTGATGCCCTATGATATTCAGGCTACCAAAGCTCACATCAAAGGACTTGAAAAAATTGGAATCCTAAACAAGGGCGAACTCTCAAAACTATTGAGCCAGCTAACTAAACTCGAAAAAGAGTTTAAATCCGGCAAGGTAAAAATTAAAGTTGAAGATGAGGATTGTCATACAGTTATAGAAAACTATCTAAGCAAAAAATATAAAAGCTTAGGCGGAAAAGTTCACACCGGGCGCTCCAGAAACGACCAGGTTCTGGTAGCGCTTAGGTTGTATATGAAAGATAAGCTTAATCAAATAAAAAAAGATGGAAAAAAATTGGCAGGCCACTTTCTAGATTTTGCTGAAAAACATAAAAACATTCCAATGCCAGGCTACACCCATACCCAACAAGCAATGCTCTCGTCGGTGGGACATCACTTCCTGAGCTACACAGAAAGTTTAATAGACGATTTAACATTCCTAGACGAAATACTAAATCACATAGACAAGAATCCACTTGGCTCAGCAGCAGGTTTTGGAGTGCCACTACTACTCGCAAGAGAGTTCACAACAAAAGAATTAAAGTTTAAAAAAATTCAAATAAACTCACTATACTGCCAATCATCAAGAGGAAAATTTGAAAGCCTGTACCTAGAAGGCCTCTGCCAAATAATGCTAACCCTAGGGAAATTCGCCAACGATTTACTACTCTTCACATCCCAAGAATTCGATTTCTTCAAAGTAAAACCCACGCTCACAACAGGTTCATCAATAATGCCACAAAAGAAAAATCTAGATGCAATGGAAATCCTAAGAGGCAACACTTCCGTACTTGCAAACAACCAAATGCTAATTAAAGACATAACAAAAAATCTAATTTCCGGATACCACAGAGACCTACAGTTAATCAAAAAACCACTAATGGAATCCACAGACATAACTCTGCAAAGCATCGCAGTAGTAGAGCTCTACCTAAAAGGAATTCAGCCAAAAGAAAAATCAATCGCAGCAAAAATAACTAAGGATATTTTTATGGCCGACCTAGCAACAGAAATGGCAAAAAATAAAAAAATTCCATTCAGAACAGCCTACAAAAATGCCGCTAAAGAAATTAAAAAATACAGCCCCGATCTAAGCGAAAACCTAAAGTCAAAAATCTCACTCGGGGCCCCAGGAAATCTAGACATCAACAATTACAAAAACAGATTAAAAGCCCTTTAAACCAATCCCCTCAAGAAATACCCAATCAAATAGGCAATTACAGCAGCAAATCCTCCAACAAATGAAGTTTCCATTCCACTCAAAAACCAATTCCTAGCAGAAAATTTAGATTTTATAGCACCAACAATAAAAAGAGCCAAAAGCGTAAAGCCGGCAGTCAAAATAAAAGTACCATCATCACTAAGACCAAATGGCCCTCTAAAAACATAGGCAATCAAAGGAATAAACCCTATAGATAAAAACGAAACAAAAGTAATAACCCCGCCCCTCACAGGACGTACGTTTTCCTGAGTCATATTAAATTCATATCTCATCATCAAATCCACCCAAACATCAGGATTAGAGGTAATAATTTCTGTAGCCCTTTTTAAATCTTTCCCCTTAAATCCATAATTATTCAAAATATCACGCACCTCTTCCGTTTCGTGTACCGCCTTCTCCTCAATATGCCTATACTCAATTTCCTTAATTCTATCGTATTGCTCCATCTCTGCCTTATCGCTCTGATACTTACCAATAGCCATAGAAAAACCATCCGCAAACAAATTAGCAAAACCCAAAATCAAAATAATGGGAACAGACAAGCTCGCTCCCTCAACACCAGCAACAACAGCAAAAGTAGTTACTGCCCCGTCAATCCCACCATACACAAAATCCGGTACCCAGTTATAAGTATGTGAAGCACCATGATCATCCATTACTTTTTTCGAATCTTCATTATCTTTCATAGGGGAAGTTTATCAAAATTCCATCCCCACCACAAAGAACAAATATAGAAGATAAAAATTGAAAGCCAAAATCACAGCTGCAAAAATCCAAGCCACAACAGTTGTGTATTTTTTATTCACAAGTTCACCCATAATTTCCTTATCTGCAGAGAAAAGAAGAATAGGAATAAGAGGCAATGGAATAAGTAAACTCAAAACAACTTGGCTATATACCAATAAATTAAGAGGCTCAAGCCCCATCCAAATCGCAATATTCAAAGGAATCAAATTAAGCCCCCTAGTTACAAGCCGTCTAACCCAAGGATTAATCTTAAAATCCATCAAGCCATCCATCACAGCCTGCCCGGAAAGAACCCCCGTTACAGAAGAGGAGATCCCAGCCGACAAAAGAGCCAAAGCAAAAGCAAAGGCAGCAAAGCCACCAAAAAGAGGAATTAAAGTTGCATAAGCACCCTCAAGAGTAGCAACAGTATCAGTCATCCCATAAAAAGCTGCAGCAGCCATTATCAACATCGCCGCATTAATAAAACCAGCAATCGTTAGAGAAAAAATATTATCAAACAAATGAAATTTCCTTACAGTCTCCTTATTCATTTCTCCAATTTCCAAAACTTTATTTTTGATTAACCACGAATGAACAAAAAGAGCATGCGGCATAACCGTTGCCCCAATAATTCCAACAGCAATAAAAGCAGTCTCCTTAGTTAAAATAGGCTTAAACGAATGAATTAAAATATCAGCATAATCAGGCTTAGCTAAGAAAACCTCATACAAAAATGCAAATCCAATTATACCTACAAAAATTACAAACGACTGTTCCAACCTTCTAAACTTTTTCCGTGTCAAAAACAACACAAGTATTACATCAAAAAGAGCAATATAAACCCCCCATTCCATTGGAACTCCAAACAATAACTTTAAAGCCACAACTATACCCAAAAATTCAGCCAAATCAGTTGCAAGAATAGAAATCTCAGCAAACAACCAATATACAAAAACCCAAAATTTATTTTTAACCTTTCTTCTAACCAAGTCCGGCAAACTATATCCAGCAATACCAATCTTCCCAGACAAATACTGAAAAACCATAGCCATCAAACTAGCCATCCATATAACCCACAAAAGATCATAATTAAATTCCGCTCCCCCACCAATATTAGTGCCCCAATTACCCGGATCAATATAAGCCACACTCACAATCAAGCCAGAGCCCATAAAAAGCCACAGTTTTCTGTCTCCAAGCATTTTAAAGAAATTTAGTACCTTAGTCATAATAATTGTTAATATATCCTAACTTTATTAATACGCCCTATCTCCGGGCTTGTCAAACAAAAACTAAAGCTCTAATATGAACACATGGAACAAGAAGATTATTTAGAAACAATTTTCAAACTAAAAGAAGAAACAGGTCATGTGCGCATTTCTGATGTTGCAGAGGTTTTGGGGCTTTCAAAGCCATCAGTAACTCAAATGATGCAACGCCTCGAAAAAGATGGACTAATAGAATATAAGCCATATCATCCCGTAAAACTTACACCAGAAGGTAGAAAAATTGGTAAAGGGGTAGCAGAAAGACACGAGGCAATCCAAGAATTCCTCACAATTCTAGAAATCCCAGAAAAAATTCAAGAAAAAGATATTCACGGAATCGAGCATTCACTCAGCCCAGTAACCCTAAAAAGGCTAAAACAAGCCAGTAAATTCCTAAAATCTAAAAACTTTAAACCTAAATCTTAAACCCAAAAAATATGTTTCAACTACCAGAATTACCATACTCATATGATGCTCTAGAGCCACATTTTGACGCCCAAACAATGGAAATACATCATACAAAACACCATGCCGGCTACACCAGTAAATTAAACGCAGCCCTAGAAGGCACACAGTACGCAGAAAAATCTATAGAAGAGCTACTTAAAAATCTATCTACACTGCCTGAAAACATCCAAAAAGCAGTACAAAATAATGGTGGAGGCTTCTACAACCACTCATTATTCTGGAAAAACCTATCACCCCAAGGAGGAGGCGCGCCAGAAGGAGAATTGGCCACAAAAATAGACGAAAAATTTGGAAATTTCGATACCTTCAAAGAACAATTCAACGCCGCTGCAGCCACAAGATTTGGCTCAGGTTGGGCGTGGCTAGTATTAAACAACGGCGAATTGGAAATAGTATCAACAGCCAACCAAGACTCCCCTCTCTCAGACGGAAAAACTCCAATAATGGGCTTAGACGTATGGGAACATGCCTACTATTTACACTACCAAAACCGTCGTCCAGACTACATTTCCGCCTTCTGGAACATTGTAAATTGGGAACAAGTTGCAGAAAATTATGCGCAAAGCAAATAGTATCAGCACATAGCTGCTTTATGATATAATTCGGCTAGAAAATCACCCTAAACAAATGCCAAAAATACTTAAAAACCAAAATGGATTTATAGCCATAGTCGCTTTGGGCATTCTTGCAATGTTGGGGATTTTCTCAATAATAATTCAATCCACCACAATAGATACTGTTCGCAGTGTAAAAAACACCAATAACTACTACAGGGCTCAAGACATAGCGGGATCAATGTCAGAATACCTAAATTTCATCGCAAAAAAGAAAGATGCAGGATTTAGCCTAGACGAGATCACATGTAAATACGGAAAATACAAAGATTCAAAATGGCAAAACTCCCAAACATGCAAAGACGTTTTAAATTTACTTATCTCCGACACAGACGACGTAGAAGTACGCATAAAAATAAAAGGACGTAACGAAGACGCAGAAAGATTTACAGGCTCATGTCCAGGTGGAATAAAAAACTGCTATACAACTCCAACAGCAGGCAAAGGTTCCGCAGGAGACCGCTGCGATCTCTACACTCCAAATTACACAGAACCAAATGCACTTGTAAACAACCAGGGACAAATCCAAACAGGCTCAAATGCCACCGGAATAGCCCAAATCGACTACTCCTGCAACTGGAACAAGCTACAATTCGGCTCATCAGTAATAGACCGCGCCGCAATCCCATTTTACTATGCCACAGCCAACGCAATCGAAAGCCCATACTACGAAAAACCAGGCGGCCTATTCGCAGTACGCCTCCGCACCCCCTGCCTCCCTTGCGAAACAGGAGACAACAATCCAACATCAGGAGAAACCCGCGCCTGCACATCCAACACCGACCCAACAATCTGCAAAGACGACGAACGCTACTTCCTAAATGACTCAGAAAATGACAAAACCCCCGACGACATCGTAGTCCAATGGCAATTCTCCGGCACCTGCAAATTCGACGGCAAAGAAAGGGATTGTGGGTTGATACCAAAGATAGAGAGGGATAGTAATGGAGAGATAGATGAAATGATACAATTTTCATCAGCAATATCAGATACACGTATAAATGAGGAAAATTCAAAAACCCCTTCAAACATACTAGTAATATCTAAAATTGCATTTGCAATTGATACAAACACATATAATCAGACGGGTAAAAAAATAATTCAAACCTTCCACGCCTTAAAAAAACCAATTTTCACCCTATTCTTAAGCGAAAAACTTATATCGAACAAAAATAAAAATGTACCATATCTTGAATATCAAATACTCACAGACCGTTTAATAGGATCCCCAAACAAACAACTTGAAGCAACAGTAATAGTAAATGACAATATAGTTACAAAAACAATTTACCTAGACGAAAGTAAACAATTAATAGACTTTGCCATTCAAAACTAAAAGTTGACAAAACGCCAGAAAAATGTAATATACTAAGCTAGAAAGTAATAACTCCTATGAATAAACCAGGTAATACAAATAGTTTGAAACATGCAGCAACAAATTTTCTACTTGGCGCTGGTATTATTACTGGAGCTGCAGCCTGTGCAGATATAGACAACAGACCAACACCAGGCCTATACAGCCCAGATGGAGCTGCAGATGGTACAGCAGCAGATGGAACTTCTTTATCGGTTCGTTCAATGGCACTAACTGCGCTTGATTGTAAACCAAATCATGAGAAAATAGTAGAAGGCCTAAGCGAATTCAACATAGGAGTAGATGGTAAAAATAGAGTATATAGCTATGTAAAAGATGGAAATTTTTATTACACAATAGTGCCGGATGATGACAAGGCAGATGACGCAGCAATAGCTGCTTTTAAAGGAAAACAAGAGAAGGTGTTAGTGCTAAAAGATTCATATGGCGTTCAGGGAAAAGTTGGTACGGCAATTATAAAAAATGGTAAAATTATATACAGCACTTCTACGGCAGGAGGGGCTGAGGTCTTAATTGGTGATATACAAATTAAAAACGGTAAATACGATGTGTCTAATGTTCAAGATGAACCAAGTTACTCCCTTGGTGGTAATTTGGCCCTAGACGAATGCTCAGGAAGTACACTTGCAGAAAACACCAACCAACAATCCATCGACACCCAAGGCAACGTTACAACGATCAAAGGTTTAGAAGTTTGTGGTTCGGCCCACATGCCAGATTGCAAAGTTGCAGCAGTTGCTACATATAATGAAAAGAAATTTGGAAAACCAGTTACTTGCAGGGCAATTATGGAAGGTAGCGTAAAAGATCTTGCAAATTCATATAATTTTGTACAAGGTCCGGAAAAAGCATCTGATGGAAAAACAAGAAATGTAGAGAACGTTCGTTTTGGTCAGCTAAAAGCCGATGGGACGCGTGATATGTGGTACATGGTTCGCGAAAGAGACCCAAAAGACCCAAATACCCTACTTCAAACTAGGCACCTAGAGCGTTGCTCTCTGAGTACCCCATCTCAAACTAACCCAGATGCTGGCTCAACAGATACAACAACTCAGCCTGACACAGCTCAACAACCAGATGCTGCAGACGCAGGGTCTCTAGACGCTGACGACGCTACAAACGATACATCAAAGCCAGATGCTGCTGATGCTAAAGATGACACTCAAACCCCTGAAGATGCTGGTCAACCAGATGCAGACCCAACAGATACAACAACTCAGCCTGACGCTGACGATACAACAACTCAGCCCGACACAGCTCAACAACCAGATGCAGAAAATGACACCCAAACCCCTGAAGATATAGCAAAAGATACCAACGATGCAGCAAATGATGCTGCAGATGCTGAGGACACAGAAAAAGCTGATGCAGCAGATACTGCACAACCAGATTCCAGCCAACCCGACGCCAGCCAACCAGACACCAACAAGCCCGACACAGCAACTCAGCCACCATTATCTAAAGCCCTAACTTTCAAAGAAGGAAATTGTACTATGAAGGTTGTGCCGATTGATATTGCTAAGGGTTCTGAGGAGGTTTCAGTTAGTGGTACGAATTCATGTCTTGCACATGTTTCATTCTCAATGGGCGAAAATCCTGCAGAGAAACCTATGATCTTTAAATTTGAAAATACTAAGGACGGTAAGATTGCTGCGACTTGTGTTTTTGCGCCAAACAAAGCCCCAGATTGTAATAAAGTTGCTTCAAATACCAAATTAAGAATTACTGAAGATGGGCAAAAAACCAAGGCAAATATTGATGGAACTGAGGTTACATCAGACAACAGTGATTGGTTTGTAACACCAAGGGGCGAAGAGTCCCCTACAGGCACAAGAACTTTTGAAGTTGCTTCGTTTGATGGGCCAGTTACGATAACAAATCAAAAATATAGCTTCACTTTCACTGTTGATGGAAATGGAAAAACATATTTGATCGATGCTAAGGCTAAAACTGCCACACCTGAAATTCCAGATATTCCAGATGTAAAGCCAAAACCACAACCACAACCTCCAAAAGAGGGATGTTCGGCTAGTCCAGCTGGAGCAATTCCAAACAACTATGCAGATTTCCTTTTGGCTCTTGGAGCTGCGGCCGCCCTGTTGTTGGCACGTAGAAAGGAAGAGGAAGAGGCATAAAAGTTACAAAAAACTTGACAAAAACCAGTAAACATGAGATAGTTACACGCTGATTTATATGTAACCATTCAAATCATGAGCAACTTACTATCAAGTAGACTTAAACAGACACAGAACCATGGACTTCCGGCACTAAAAATGCCAGAACCAGCGAAAAAACCAGTAATTACATCTGGTAGAGTAGTAGGCACAATAGCCCTAACTATTGGTGCAGCAGCTACTGCAGCACTAATAAATTATTGGCCAGACATAGTTAAGCATCTACATTCGGCTCCAAAAGCAGGAACAGTAGAAATCACACCAAAAAACTCAGAAATAAGTACCGACACAAACGTAAGGTGTGCCCGCGCCTTAGCAATTCAAGCCGAAGTAAAAACTACAGACCCTCTTGCAGATACAGAGGGGTGTCCTGATGATATGATTGAAAGAGTACAAACTTCAATGTCCCCAATCAACACAGCAATAAGAGTGCGTGATGAATCCGGAAAAATAACAGAATTCTGGAGAATAGAAGATCAGACTGATGGAAGAAGGTTTAGAGTAATAACAAAAGGAGATCCAGATTTCGAGACTCTGGGGTCATACTAAAAGGCTAAAAAATTTGCCAAACTGTCATATACTAGTACAATAAAAACTAGTTGATTTTCTAAATTAAAAAAAATGACATACATACTATTACTACTTGTAGTTATTGCAGTCGCAGCTGTTTTACTCTACAACAGTCTTGTTAAACTGCGGAACAAAGCCAAAGAAGCATGGGCAGATATAGATACTCAGCTTAAAAGACGTTACGATCTTATTCCAAACATAGTTGAGACTGTTAAAGGTTATGCCTCACACGAAGCTGGTACTCTTCAAGCAGTAACAGAAGCGCGTACAAAAGCTATGGGCGCACAAAACCTTCAAGAAAAGGAACAGGCAGAAAACATGTTACAAAGCGCATTAAAAAGTATTTTTGCACTTGCGGAGAACTATCCTGAGCTAAAAGCAAACCAAAACTTCCTTCAACTTCAAACAACTCTTAAAGAAATTGAAGAACATGTTCAATTGTCACGCAGATATTACAACGGCACAGTACGTGATATGAATACAAAACTAGAAACATTCCCAAACAATCTTATAGCTGGTCCACTTGGATTCGATAAAATGGAATTTTTCCAAGCTACAGACGAAGAGAAACAAAACGTTAAAGTTGATTTCAAAGAACAGAGCGCTGGCGAAGCCGAAGCTCAAGAAACTTCTGTTGCCCCTGCACCAACCCCTGCCACACCACAAAATACACCAAATGTCGAGAATATCCCCGGGGATGAAGCAAAAACAGAACCAACACCCATTACAACACCAGCACCAGAAGCACCTGCTGCTCCAGAAATGACAGTTACACCAGCGACCGCTACTACCTCAGAGGCCCCAGTAACGCCTGAAGCAACTCCAGAAGCACCAGCCACACCTCAAACTCCACCAGAAACGCCTCAACAATAATGAGAAAACTCCTTACAACAATCATTACAGCTGCAGTAGTATTAACTAATACCACTGCAGCTTTTGCAGCACCGTCACCAGAATACTGGGAAATCCAAAACTTTAACTCAGACATAACACTCAACACAGACGGAACATTTAATGTAACTGAAAGTATTACTGCCGATTTCACAAACGAGGCCCATCGCGGTATTGGACGCGTAATTCCAGAAGGCTCAAGTGAAATAGAATTCATAAAATCAGTAAACGAAAATGGCGAAGAATGGGTAAACACAATTCGAAGATATGACGGCAACATAGATATAGAGTCTCTCAACCAAGAACTAGAATATCGCACAGATATAAACACATACCTCATAAGCTATCTTGTACGTTTTGCTTACAAGTTTTTTGAAGACCACGATGAATTTCACTGGAATGTAAACGGAACAGAGTGGCCAGTACAAGCACAAAGAGTTTCTGCAACAGTACATTTGCCAGACAATCTAAATCAAAATGATATTCAACTAGCCTGCAATACCGGGGCATACGGATCAACAGAAGAAGAATGCACATATGAATTCACGGACGAAAACACAGTGGAATTCAAAGCAAATCAAGCATTTGATAGATACGAAAATCTTACAATCGTAGTAGGAATGCCAGTTGGAACAATTGCTCAGCCAACAGCAGCAGAAAAAAGAAACAAGCTGCTCAAAGAAATGTGGCCACTTACAATTCCAATTGCTGTATTCGCAATAATGTTCACACTTTGGTATAGAAATGGGCGTGACGAAAGGGTAATTAAAACAACAATAATCCCCCACTACCATCCACCAAACGGACTTTTGCCAACAGAAACTGGAACAATAATAGATGAAAAATTAGACTCAAGAGATATCACAGCAACAATTATACATTATGCAATAAAGGGTTATATAAAAATTACAGAAACAGAAAATAAAATATCCTTATTGGGAAAAAGGGATCACGAATTAGAATTATTAAAACCATATAAAACTGAAAAAATATTTGAAAGAGTTATATTGGATGGAATTTTTCCTATAAATGAAGCCGGGGTAAAAATTAAAATTTCAAAACTGGAAAACAATTTCTACAAAACAATTCCAGAAATAAAAAGGTTGGTAATGACGCAACTAATAAGGGACGGTTATTTCCCAAGCAATCCTATGACAATAAGAAAAATTTACATGGGAATAGCAAGTACAATAGGAATATTGGCAATTCAGCTCAATCTTCTTTTAGGAGTATTTTTAACGGGAGGGCTTATAATTTCAGCTATAACAATAGCGGGGTTCGGATACATAATGCCAAAGAAAACAAAGAAAGGAACAGAAACATATTACGTTTTAAAAGGCCTATATGAATACATAAATACAGCGGAAAAAGATCGACTAAAATTTCAGGAAGCAAATAATATTATGTTTGAAAAACTTCTACCCTACGCAATGGCATTCGGAATAGCAAAGAAATGGGCAAAGGCTTTTGACGGAATAATTAAAACCTCACCAAGCTGGTATTACTCACCATACGATAGCTTTTCGATGCTACACTTATCAAGAAGCCTTGGTGGTTTTGAAAAGCAAATAAATTCAACTCTCCCTTCAAGTCCAAGCTCAAGCTCCAGCGGCTTCGGAGGAGGCGGTGGAGGTGGAGGTGGAGGACGTTAATTAAAACCCGTGCTCCTCAGTAAGATTATCGATCTCATCACGCAATTCTGCGGCCTTTTCAAATTCCAAATTCTGAACCGCCAAATCCATTTTTCTCTCAAGCACTTCTATCACACGCTTAACCTCATCTTTAGGAACCTTCTTTAAATTAAAACCATAGTCATTCTTATCCTTATGCAAGCGTA
>FLOH01000693.1_pt1 | contig 64429 bp, 57 predicted proteins | sample 756751 | NCBI WGS metagenome assembly FLOH01 (sample SAMEA4026879, study PRJEB14308) | marine metagenome | biome: coastal water; material: water | depth 74 m
GCCGAGTAATCCCAAGCATTGATGAGTCTCGATATATGCACCCGGGAGGAAAAAGCAGTGCTCACTAAGGAGTTGGAGGGCGTTAAGTTCAACAGTCCCTACGGTAAGGATGTGAAACGTTGGTTGCGTCACGGTATCGGAGTGCACCATGCCGGGTTGTTGCCGAAGTATCGGGTCTTGGTGGAGCAACTCGCCCAGAAGGGGCTGCTCAAATTGATCTGCGGCACGGATACATTGGGCGTGGGCATAAATGTGCCGATTCGAACGGTAATTTTCACCCGGCTCTGGAAATACGATGGCATCAAAGCCGCCGTGTTGGCGGTGAGGGATTTCAAGCAGATTGCGGGGCGCGCCGGCCGCAAGGGATTTGACGATCGCGGCTATGTGATTGCACAAGCGCCGCCTCATGTGATCGAGAACAAGCGGCTGGAAGAAAAATTTTCCGGGAATCCGCAAAAGCTCCGCAAGATGGTCAAATCCCGTGCCTCCGAGGGGGAAGTGAGCTGGGACGCAAAAACCTTCGAGCGCCTGCAAACCGCGAACCCGGAAGGACTGAGCTCCAAGTTTTCAGTATCACATGGCATGCTCCTATTGGTCTTGGGACGTAGGAGTGATGGCTGTCGGGCCATGCAGCAGTTGATCAACTCATGCCATGAAACTCCGAAGAAGAAGGAGGTTCTGCGCCGCCGGGCATGGCAGCTGTTTCGTGCCCTGGTTGAGCGGGGAATTGTCGGAATTCTACCGCCGGTAGAACGGAACCACGAGGAAAGTAAACTCCGGGTGAACGTAGAATTGCAGGAGGATTTCTCCCTGCACCAAGCCCTGTCGCTCTACCTGATTGATACCTTACCCCAATTGGAAAGTGAGTCGGTAGATTACCCTTTTGATGTGCTGACTTTGTGTGAATCGATCGTCGAGGATCCAGACATCATCCTGCGCAAACAGGTGGACCGGCTTAAGACGGAAAAAATGGCGGAGATGAAGGCAGCCGGAGTTGAGTACGAAGAGCGTATCGCCAAGCTGGACGAGGTTGAGCATCCGAAGCCATTGCGCGAATTCATCTACGATAGTTTCAACACCTTCGCCGCAGCGCACCCTTGGGTTGAAGGTGAAAATGTGAAACCCAAGTCGATCGCGCGGGAGATGTTTGAGCGCTACATGTCCTTTGCCGATTATGTCCGGGATTATGGCCTGGAACGCAGCGAGGGTCTGCTCCTGAGGCATCTGTCGCAAGTGTGGAAAGTGCTCGCTCAGACGGTGCCGGACAGCGTCAAGACCGAGGAAGTGCAGGAGATGGAAGCCTATTTTCGTGAATTGATCCGGGGGATAGATTCGAGCCTGCTCGATGAATGGGAACGGATGAATGATCCGAATTGGGTGGCGGCAGAAATCTCAGGCGAGAAGCCGGCCCGACCCACCAGTTTTGATATTACGCGTGATGTCGTATCTTTCCGTCGTTTGGTGCGGGCCGAGATTCTTACTTGGTTGCAGAGTGCGATGCGCTGGCATGCCATGGGTGGTGCCTCGAGCGCAGATCACGATGAAGCAGAAAGAGAACAGGAGGCCCAGTTCCGACAATTTGAAACTTATTTCATCGAGCGAGGCCGCTACCGCCTCGACCCGGAAGGCCGCGCCACGAAGCACACTCACTGGAATGAGACCGAGAACGCAGGGGAGTGGCAGGTGTCGCAGGTGCTGGTTGACGAAGAGGAACTCTGCGACTGGGAAGCGGTCTTTGCCGTGCTGTTGGAGGAATCGAAGACACAAAACCGGGCGGTGATTCGTATCATATCAGTCCGTGCGATTGGCGCAGCATAACAGTGGGCGTTATGAACCGTCGCATTTACCAACCTTCATCATGATACATGGCTGGCTCTATCTGACTGCGTAGCCGCGATTTGATTCCTCTGGTTGTGCTCCAAATTTGATTAAGAGTTTGCCGAACCGCGTATGTTGGATAGTATCATGTCAGAAGACAGCGTCATGCCTGCGAGATCATTTTCCCATCGTTCGGATCCCGGTATTATCTGGAGCAAACACTATGTTCTCCTCGTGGTTTTGCTGACAATGATCGCCTCTTCTCTCGTGTTTGGGGCTGCAGAAAATAGTGAAAAACTTGATCTTCTACCGGAGTATCGTCTTCCCGACAATGCCGAGGATCTACTTCGGATGGACGATGCGATGCGGGAGTATTTCTCGGCGCGAATCAATCAGCAGGCACCGTTTCTCACCAAGCTCGATCAAATTTCTGAAGCCATCTTGGGTGAAGAAAATCTACATTTCAGATATGAGGGCAAAGGAGTTTATGATGTGCGTGAAGCATTTAGGCGTCGCCGTGGCAATTGCATGACCTATTCCATGCTCACCATTGCGGTGGCGCGCGAATTTGGTGTTAAGGCCAAATTCAACGAAGTTCGGAATGATCCGGAATGGAACCGTTCCGGTGGGATTGTTCTGGTTAATGGCCATATTAACGTGCGCGTTGAAAATTGGCCTGAGTCATATGAACTTGATCTTAAGATTAACGAGGAACTGCTGGCATCCCGCAGATCAGCCCGGGAGGTGAGCGATGCCCGCGCATTTGCCGGAGTATATTCGAGTGCTGGCGTGCACCGACTGGCGAAGGGCGAGTGGGCGGAGGCGATGCTATTGTTGGAAAGGGCAACAGTCATAGACCCGAAAGCGCTGCCCGCCTGGACCAACCTCGGCAGTGCCTTCGTCACATTGGATCAGCTGGATCGAGCCCAAGTGTGTTATGAGCGGGCACTGGACATTGATCGCAAGGCATTGGCCGCACTTAGCGGGTTGGCCACGATTCATCGCGCGATGGGGCGGAGTGATGAAGCCGCAAAACTGGAACGGCGGGTGACGCGTTACCGCGAACGCAATCCCTACTATTTACTCAATACGGCACGTGAAGCATCTTCCAAAGGCGATCTTAAGGCGGCGCGTCGCCACCTGAAACGCGCAATCAGAATCAAGAAAGATGAACCGGAGATTTATCAACTGATGGCAGAAGTGAGCCTCGGGCTCGGTTTGGAAAAAGAGGCGAAGCGATGGCTCAAGCTCTCAGAAAAGGTCGAATCTTGGTTCGCTTCAATACCACTTGGTTTCTGAAGTTATCCCTGCGGTGCCGTCGACGGAATCGAAAACGAAAAACCGGGCGGTGATTTGTATCATGTTAGTCCGTGCGATTGGCGCGGAAATTTAGAAGGCATTCTACATTCCGGGGAATCCACCACCGAGGCCACCGCCGCCGCCCTGGGCTTGCATGGCTTCCATCTGCCTTCTCATTTTTTTGGATCCACCGCCCTTCATCATCTTCATCATTTTCTGCATCTGCTGAAATTGCTTAATGAGTTGGTTAACCTCGACAATCTTGACCCCCGCGCCATTCGCAATGCGTTGACGGCGGCTACCATTTAGAATCTGAGGTTTGCGGCGCTCCTGCTTGGTCATGGAGTGGATGATGGCCTCGGTCCGGCCCATCTGCTTTTCCGAATCATCGGGCAATTGCACACCGTTCATTCCGGGAATCATGCCCATGATACTCTGCATCGAACCCATCTTTTTGACCTGCTGCATTTGGGATAGAAAGTCCTCCAAATCAAAATCCGCCTTGCGCATCTTCTCGGCCATGCGTTCGGCCTCACCTTGATCGATATTCTCCTGAGCTTTTTCGACCAGGGAAACAACGTCACCCATGCCCAAAATGCGGGAAGCGAGACGATCGGGATAGAACGTATCGAAGTCCTCGGTCTTTTCGCCCGTGCCCACAAATTTGATGGGGACGCCGGTGATCGACTTGATGGAAAGAGCAGCGCCACCACGAGCATCTCCATCCATCTTGGTGAGGATCAATCCGGTGAGTTGGACAGCGTCATGAAAGGATTTCGCTACATTGACGGCTTCCTGACCAAGGGCACCGTCGGCGACGAGAAATACTTCGTCGGGTTGGATTTTGGTGCGGAGCTGCTTGATCTCCTCGATCAGGTCGGTGTCGATTTGCAGACGACCGGCGGTATCAAAAATAATGGCATCGCATTCAGCGGTTTTGGCGGCATCGAGGGCGGCACGGCCAATTGCCGATACATCCTTGGAATTGCGATCGGCGTAGAAATCCAGTTCTTCCTGTTTGGCCAGGATTTCCAACTGATCGATCGCGGCCGGTCGGTAAATATCGCAAGCGGCGACGAGTGGTTTGTAACCCTGTTTCTTTAGTAATTTACCCAGTTTAGCGGAAGAGGTGGTTTTACCGGAACCGTGGAGACCCACCATCATGACTCTCAGCGGTCGATGATCGGATATGGCGGTCGTGCCTTCGCCCAACAGTTTCACCAATTCGTCGTTGATGATCTTGATGATTTGCTGGCCGGGAGTGACGGATTTCAGCACATCCTGACCCAGGCATTCTGCCTGGACGCGTTCGGTGAATTCGCGGGCGACCTTGAAATGAACGTCGGCGGAGAGCAGGGCAGTGCGCACTTCCTTGAGCGCATCGGCCATGTTTTCTTCGGTCAGACGGCCCACTCCTCGCAAGTTGCGGAGTGCGCTGCCCAGTTTATCTGTAAGTGATTCGAACATGAAAACACCCATTCAAACCGTGAAATGGCGCATATCCACGCTATTTTTGCAGTCGGCCAACATTAGTGTGGATTAGTCCATGGAGAATTTGTCACTATCCGCGCCCGTATGAATCCTGTTCTCAAGCTCTTGATCGAAGGCGGCAGTCTGTCCCCGGCGCAAATGGCGCAGGTGGCCGGCTTGTCCGAATCCGAGGTTAATCAGCAACTGGAACAGCTGAAAAAGGAGAAAATCTTCCTCGGCTGGCGTCCCGTGCTCGATTTATCGCGTGAGGCCGCCGAAGCCGCCACCGTACGCGCGGTGATCGAGGTCAAGATTACGCCGGAACGCGGAGGCGGGTTCAATCGGTTGGCGGAGCGGATCAGCCGCTTTGATGAGGTTGAGTCCTGCTACCTGATGTCCGGAGGCTTTGATTTGCTGGTATTTGTGAAAGGGGGCTCTCTGCAGAAGGTGGCCAGTTTTGTCTCGGGAAAGCTCTCCACCATCGAAGGGGTGCTTTCAACGGCGACACATTTTCAACTGCGTTGCTACAAGGACCAGGGGTATTTGCTGGAACAGGACGAGGCCGAAAGCTCGCGACTCACGGTCGCTCCTTAACCGGGGATTGTTGTGATGAGCACCGACCCCAATAAATGGGTGGCGGGCCATGTGGCCACGCTACCCAAGAGCGGCATTCGCGATTTCTTCGAACTGGTGGCCAAGATGAAAGGCCAGGATGTGATTTCGCTGGGCGTGGGCGAACCTGACTTTGTTACGCCCTGGCATATCCGCGAAGCCGCGATCTTTGCGCTCGAAAAAGGCAAAACCTATTACACCTCGAATCTGGGATTGATCGAGCTGCGTCGCGCCATTTCGACCTATGTCGGAGAGCATTTCGGCATCTCGTATCGTCCTGATGACCAGGTATTGGTGACAGTGGGCGTGAGCGAGGCGTTGGATCTGGCCTTCCGGGCTTTTTGCAATCCGGGCGACAAAGTGATGTTTCATCAACCCTGCTATGTCTCCTACCATCCCAGTATCTCGCTGGTTCATGGAGTGGGCGTCGCCGTGCCAACCTACGCGAAGGACAATTTTGCCCTCACGGCCGAGGCCTTGCGGACCGCATGGCAGCCGGGCTGCAAGATTCTGATGCTCAATCTCCCGTGCAATCCCACGGGTGGCACCTGCAATTTGGAGCAAATGGACCTGATCGCCGATTTTTGCCGGGAGAAAGATCTGTTGGTCCTCAGTGATGAGATTTATTCCGAGCTCACATTTGAGGGCGTGCACACCAGTATTGCCACTCTACCCGGCATGGCTGAACGCACCATTTTCCTGCATGGATTTTCCAAGGCTTTCGCCATGACGGGATGGCGGATCGGTTATGCGTGTGGGCCAGCCGTGTTGATTGATGCGATGATGAAGGTGCACCAATATTCCATGATGTGCGCTTCGATTATCGCCCAGGAGGCGGCATTGGAGGCACTGACGAACGGCTGGGAAAATGTGCTCAAAATGCGTGAGCAATATCACCGTCGTCGTGACCTGGTCGTGCGGCGCTTCAACGAGATCGGCCTCAAATGCCACGCCCCTCGTGGATCGTTTTATGCCTTTCCTGATGTGTCCGGTAGTGGCCTCGATGAAAGTGCCTTTGCCACCGGTCTGCTCCAAAAGGAGAAAGTGGCGGTTGTGCCGGGCGTCGCGTTCGGTGAGAATGGCCGGGACCATGTGCGTGCCTGTTTTGCCACCAGCTATGAACAATTGATAGAAGCCTGTGACCGCATCGAACGCTACGTGGAGAATGTAAAATAATGAATCGCACTGTAGCCATCGTCGGCCGTCCCAATGTCGGCAAGAGTCGACTCTTTAATCGGTTAGCCCGCAAGCGCATCTCCATTGTGCATGATCAACCCGGCATCACGCGTGATGTTATCTCCGTGGAAATCGAAGAGGGTGGCTACACTTTGCTGGATACGGGCGGCATAGGCCTGACCGGTTCCGATACCGCTGAAAAAATCACGACCGCATCAGAACTACAGGTAGATTTCGCCATCGAGACGGCGGAACTCATTATCATGGTGATTGATGGTCTGGCTGGTCTGACCCCGCTGGATATTCAAATCGGTTCCCGCTTGCGCCGTTGCGGCCGCAAAGTTCGGTTGGTGATCAACAAGGCGGATTTCGATGACGATAAGATTGATCTGGCCGAATCCTACCGTCTGGGCTTGGGCGAACCGGTTCGGGTATCAGCTGAACACGGTCGCGGGGAAGGTTATCTGCGCGATGCCATCATGGAGGCTTTGGGTCCTCTACCGGAAGAGAAAGAAATGCCGGATGGTTCCGATCGACCGCTTTGTATTTGCTTCATCGGAAGACCCAATGTCGGCAAGTCTTCAATCAGTAATCGGCTCCTCAAGAGTGATCGATTGATTGTCAGCGATGTGCCGGGCACGACCCGTGATTCGGTCGAGTTGGCATTTAACTTCAAGGCCCGCAACCATAAGGAATATCCTTTCCGGCTGATCGATACCGCCGGGATCAAGGCCTCCACGAAATTGGCCGCCCCAGTGGAGTATTTCTCCCGCCTGCGTGCCCTCGACGCGATCCAACGAGCGGAAGTGGTCTTTCTGGTGCTGGACGCACTGGAAGGAGTTACCCAGCAGGACAAGGCCATCGCCGGCGAGGCAATCAAGGATCGAAAGCCCATCGTAATTGTGGTCAATAAATGGGACTTGGTGCACAAGGCTTTCGCCGAGGAGAGTGGCATATCCGGTTTTGAGAGCGAACGGGACTATCGGGAAAAATATGAGCGAGCGGTTTTTGAACGACTGTTTTTTACTCCGGGTGCCCCGCTGATCTTCATATCGGCCATGAGTGGATATGAGATAAGTCGGATGCTGAATGCGGCCGTAAAGTTACATCGCATCCTCGACACTAAATTACCGACAGGCCGACTGAACAAACAGTTGGGATGGTTGACCGACCGCACGCCACCACCTTCCATCGGCGGTAAACGTTTCCGTATTTATTACGCGACTCAAATTGGGATTCGTCCTTTTCGGATCAAGATCTTTTGCAATCGTGATGATAAATTATCCGAAAGCTATCGTCGATACCTCGAGGCGGGCATTGTGAAGGAATTCAACCTGCAGGGTTGCCCGGTGTATTTCGAATTGGTCGGCAAGGAGAAGCACGAAGCGGGCACGCCGTATACATCCAAAAACACTTTGATGCAACCGAAGCCAAAATGGCGGGCTGAAGAAGAAAACCGATCAGGTGGCGTAGTGGACGATTAATTGGAATCCCCACAGCGCACATATTTCGTCAAGCTTGCCGTCACGTAGTGTTCATGCCTGAAGTTAGGTCGTGAGTAGATTGAAAATAGTTTTTCTCGGATCAGATCCGATCGCGATTCCCACGCTCAATTGGCTTGCCGGGGCGGGGAAGGAGATTGGCGAGCTCGTGGCAATCTTTACGCAACCCGATCGACCTGTCGGTCGAGGGCAAAAAATTGAACCCAATGCTATCAAGGTTTGGGCGCAGTCACATGACCTGCCGGTATATCAACCGGAGAAAATCACTTCCGAAATCCGATCTTCGCTGGGGTCACTCGCACCCGATTTGTCACTGGTCATGGCCTACGGGCACATCCTCCAGCAAGACTTCATTGATACTCCCCGCTTGGGCACCCTGAATCTACATGCCTCATTGTTGCCGAAGTATCGTGGGGCTTCACCCATCCAAACTTCGATCGCATCCGGTGAATCGGAGACGGGAGTCTCTTTGATGAGGATCGTGCGGGAGCTCGATGCCGGTCCTGTGGCGGATTGCGAGCCCGTCGACATCTCCGCAACCGATACTGCCCTTGAGATTGAGAGCAAGTTGGCCTCTGTTTGTCTGCCCCTGTTGGCAAGAAATCTGCCAAAACTCGGTGGGGCGGGTCTGCTATTTGTGGAACAGGATAAGAGTAGGGCGACATACTGCCGCCGGTTGATCAAGGCTGATGGCGTGCTTGATTTTCATACCACGGCCCAACATTTGGCAGCCCGGATCAATGGACTATATCCCTGGCCGACTTGCACGATGCCACTGCAGGATCAGACGGTAAAATTGGGTTTGGCTGATGTGGTACCGGGTATGGCCGGCCCCGGGGAGGTGGTTGGTAGCGATCCAGAAGGCCTGTTGATCGGCACCGGAATGGAGCTGTTGCGAATCCGAAAATTGCAGCGTCCCGGGGGGCGAATGCTGTCTGCCGGAGAATTTTTGCGAGGGCTACGCGTCAGTCCAGGAGTGATCATACCTTCAGTTCCGATGCCTAAATTGGTCTCGGATACGCCTTTTGGTCGGTAGATCTTGTTTTCGGCAGAGGTTTTCTCAAACTATCGTTATGTGGATTCGCGCGTCACTTGGATTGTTGCTCACTACCGTTACGGCCTTTGCCCAAGGGTCGCCGGTGCAATACGAATTGGCCAGCATGCGCGAAGATATGCGCGGGTTGATCCAACGGGTCGGTGAGCTCAATCTACGGATTGAGCAACTTGAACGCGAAAACGAAGCACTGCGCAACGGGGCCAGTTCTGCGGCCGAGAATTATGCCACGGTGGCTCAATTGAACGATGCCGTCGCAGATCTCAACCGGGTCATCAAGGCCGCGACTGCCAGTTCCAAGGGTCAGGTGCTTAGCCAAGTGAACAAGAAGCTGACGGCATTAGCCAAGCAGACCAATGCAGCCATCGATTCACTGGCCAAGGGCATGGCCCGTCGTCCCACGGTGCAGACGAAATTTACCGACGACTATTCCCAGGAGGGTACCAGCTACACCGTGCAAAAGGGGGATACGATTTCGTCGATTGCCAAAAAAACCGGAGCCCGCACCAAGGATATTCTGAATGCGAATAAAATCGCAGATCCAACCAGACTCCAGGTTGGGCAAACCCTATTCATCCCTGTCGCCAAATAATATTATGTCCGCTGCACGCAAATCCCGTCTTGGTCGAGGTCTAGGTAGTTTAATTGCCAAGGCGGCTCCGGCACCCACTAAACCTGCCGAAACGGAAGTATCCAGCGATGGCACCACCGCGACGATGCCGAGCGGGGCACCGGGTTATTTGGAAGTGGCAGTGCATTTGATTGAACCCAGCCCTTATCAGGCACGGAAGGAAATCACCTCGGATCAATTGCGCGAACTCGCCGACAGCATTCGTTCGGAAGGACTGCTGCAACCGATTGTGGTGCGCAAAAGCGGAGATAAATATCAACTGATCGCGGGCGAACGACGTTGGCGGGCTTTTCAAGAGCTGAAACTGAAAGTGATACCGGCCCGGGTGGTCCCCGCAAGCGATGCATCCTCCGCGGCGTTGGGTTTGATCGAGAATCTCCAAAGAGAGGGTTTGAACCCGATTGAGGAGGCTCACGGTTATGCCAGTTTGATTCGTGATTTTGACCTGACCCAGGAAGCCGCCGCTGATCGGGTGGGCAAGGGGCGGGCCAGCGTGGCAAACTCGCTGCGGCTGTTATCCTTGGATCCCGAGACTCAAGGTTATCTAGGTAAGGGGCTCTTGAGTGTCGGGCATGCCAAAGTGTTGCTGGGGATTGCCGATACTTCTCATCGTTTGCTTCTGGCTCGGCGCACCATCGAAGGTGGGCTGAGTGTGCGGGCCACGGAGAAATTAGTGCAGGAGGGCAAAATTCGCCCTGTCGGCAAGACGAGGCGCAGAACGAAAACGCTGCCGCCCAAGGAAGCGGAGGCGGTCGCCAACATCGAAAAGAAGCTCACATCGCACCTTGGTTCACGCGTGGCTGTGCTCCATACCGCCAAAAAGGGCCGAATCGTGATTGAATACCACGGCAACGAGGATTTACAGCGTGTGCTGGAGAAACTCGGGGTTACGGTGTAAAAATTATCCATGCATGGTTTTCCAGCGTATACGGCGGATTAGCTGAGCATTTCTCAGGTTTCGCCTTACCTAGACAACAGCATATCCCTGCATTGACAAACCGCATCCTCGAAGGATGCTATCACCCTTTATTATGAGCATTCTCCTCGGAGTTCTTACCTTTATCCTGATACTTCTCTCGGTTCTTTTGATTCTGCTTGTCCTGATGCAGAAGGCAAAATCGGACGGAGGCGTTGGTGCTGCCCTGGGTGGTGGCATGACGGAGTCCGCCTTTGGCGCCGACACCAACAACGTTCTGAGCAACACCACGATCTACGCCACGATTGGCTTTTTTGTGCTGAGTTTCGTGCTTTATCTGGGTCACATCTATCAACGTAACCATACTGCGGCAAACGTGGATAGCCTGCCTTCCATCTCGGCTCCTGCGGTTCTTGATTCCAGTGCAGACTCGACTGCTGCAGAACCTGTGGTCGCGATGCCTGCTTCGACGACTGATACAGACGCAGCAGATAAGAAGTAATTTCCGTGTTAAGATATGTCCATCGCGCGCCCGCCCAGTATTGGCGGGCGTTTTTGCTTATCGGTGTCCTTGCTGGCACCGTATTTGCCGCACCACCATCCAAGAGCACACGGGCACCGTCTGATTTCGCTAAACCAACCAAGGCGGATCAGGTGAAAGGCGCAGCGCTCCTTCGGGAATTCAGAGGTCTCGGCCTGGCCGGCGACTACTATCTGGAGTTTCAATTGCGGGTATTGCCTCGTCGAGGTGAAGAAACGATTTATACCGGCCATCTCTGGGGCAGTCGCAATGGCATGGGACCGATAACCAGAGTTGCTATTCAAGACGCCATGGGTGATCGGCAGCATATGTTGATTCAGAATGGACCTGTCCCGGCCGTATGGATCTGGCAAGATGGTCAACCCGTCGCGCAACGGGCCACGTCTGATCGTCTATACGAACCCATTTTGGCCGATACCGAGTTTACTTTGTTCGATCTGCAAATGCCCTATGTGTATTGGCAGGATTTCACATTCCAAGGGGTCAGCAAGATTCTGGGCCGAGCCGCTCACACCTTTCTGATGAAAGCTCCCGAAGATATGGCCGCAAATGATCAAGCGCCTCGTGCCGTTAAATTGCAGCTCGATACCCAATTTCGCGCCATGGTTCAATCAGCGTTGATTGATGGCGAGGGTAAGGCCTACAAGACCCTCAGTTTGCGTGACCTGAAAAAAGTGGACGATCAATGGATGGTGAAATCCATCGATCTGCGTAATGAGAAGACTCGCGATAAAACCCGCTTTCAGGTCATGCGCGCCGCTTTGAATCTCGACCTGTCGCCACATATTTTCGAGCCGACATCATTGGCCGAAACGGTTGGGCCTCCGACCAAGACCACGTCCTTGGGACGTTAATGGTGCAGATGCGCGGCTCAAACAGCCGGGCCCGCCTGAACCAAGTTACTTGATGACGTCTTCGGTCTTGGGATCGAAGAGATGCACGTTTTCCATTTGCAGGGTAACTTGCACTTTTTGACCCACATCAAAGCGGTCGGAAGCACGAACCCGCGCAATGAAGGAATGAGCACCAGTTTCCAGGTAAAGGTAAGTCTCCGCACCCATTGGCTCCGATACTTCCACGGTGACTTCAATGGTATGAGCCGGATTGGGCGAAGGAATCGTTAGGGTATCCTGGGCATCCTCGGGACGGAATCCGAAGACGATTTCCTTATCGATATAGGCGGCGGCCTTGGCGGCCAGCTCATCGGTCAATTCAGCGGTAATCGGGGTGGCACTGGTATTGTGCTCGGTGAAAACGACGTGGTTGCCCGAGCGTTTGAGACTTCCCTTGAAGAAATTCATCGGCGGCGAGCCAATGAAACCGGCGACAAACATGTTTTCGGGATGATTGTAGAGTTCCAGCGGTGCGGCCACCTGCATGATATCGCCATCTTTCATCACACAAATTCGATCGCCCATGGTCATAGCCTCAACCTGATCATGCGTCACATAGATCATGGTAGCACCCAAACGGGCATGCAGCTTGGAAATCTCCGTCCGGGTCGAAACGCGCATTTTAGCGTCGAGATTGGACAGGGGTTCGTCGAAGAGGAAAACCTTGGGCTTGCGCACGATGGCACGTCCCACGGCCACGCGCTGGCGTTGACCGCCGGAAAGTGCTTTAGGGCGTCGATCGAGTAGTTCATCCAAACCCAACATCTGAGCGGCTTCACGCACGCGAGCATCGATTTCCGTCTTGGGGAATTTCCGTAACTTCAAACCAAAGGCCATGTTGTCATACACCGACATATGCGGGTATAGGGCGTAATTTTGAAATACCATCGCGATGTCGCGATCTTTCGGCAGCACATTGTTAACCACCTTGGTGTCGATGCTGACCGATCCACCGGTAATATCTTCCAGACCTGCGATCATACGTAAAGTGGTGGATTTGCCACAACCAGAAGGACCTACCAATACCATGAATTCACGGTCAACGACCTCAAGGTTGATCCCTTTGACTGCCATGACACCGGGACCATTTTTCTCAGGATAGGTTTTAACCAGATTTTCGATTACAACATGCGCCATGGATGGATAATTACGGGGTTGGGAGACACCGCGAAAATCAGGCAATCTCCCTGTGAGTCAATGCCATAGCACTGGAATTTTTTTTAACGTTGCCGCGTCGCCATGCTTCATGCTGCGTATGACACGTCTAAATTGACCCGCCCTATGGTTTCCCGTTCGAAAAAATCCGCTACACCTGTCACCTTTGATCTGCCACTCGATCTGCTGGCGAAGATTGAGGTCTGTCGTGAAAATCTCGGAGCGGAGTCCGCCAGCGAGGTGATTCGCGCGGCTTTGGATAGATTTGATTTTGCTGGCTGCCATCCGGTTACCGTCCCGCACCGGCAGATATCCGTGCGATTGACCGTCGTGCAGCGCACAGCACTGAAACGCTACGCAAAAATCAAGGACGTGAGCGTCGGAGTTTTGTTACGTATGGCGGTGGAAGATATGCCGATCAAAAAGCCCAAGGTGGCTCGAAAAGTGACCAAGTGTAAGAAGCCGTCGAAGCGCTAAGGTTTTCGCATTTATGGTCTCGGCGTCCTCATAGCGGGATGTCGTGATCCGGATGACGCAGAGAGAGCCGGTTTGACACGCAGTGTGCTTGCCATGCCATACCCAGGTGCCCTTAAGTTTGCGGTAATTTCACACCATGAACTCACCACAATCATTATCCACTTGGGCTCAGAATGTTTCACCATCACCAACACTAGCGGTTGATGCCAAAGCTAAGGCCATGATCGCCGCCGGGGAGGATGTCTGTGGTTTAGGTGGCGGTGAACCGGATTTCGACACACCGGAGCATGTCAAGGAGGCCTGTATTGCTGCGCTCAAGGCCGGCAAAACCAAATATTCACCCGTGGCCGGTATCATGCCGTTGCGCGAGGCCATCGTGAACCAGTATGCCACGGATTACGGTTTGCAGATTAAACCCAATCAAGTGGTGGTCTCACCCGGGGGAAAGTTCTCCTGCTATCTCAGTGTGCTCGCGGTTTGCTCGCCTGGTGACGAAGTCATTATTCCTGCGCCTTACTGGGTCAGTTACCCTGAGATGGTGAAACTCGCGGGTGCCACGCCCAAGTTGGTGCTCTGTGATGATACGACCTCGTTCAAGCTTACCCCCGAGCAATTGGAGGCAGCCATCACGCCCAAGACTCGACTGCTGATCCTGTGCAATCCGTCAAATCCGACCGGGGTGGTTTATTCGCGTTCAGAATTGGAGGCCTTGGTCGCGGTCGCGCTAATGCACAACCTCTACATCATGTCGGACGAGATGTATGAGCAGCTTGTTTACGATGATGCCAAGCCGACCTGCATCGCGACATTGTCTCCCGAAGCCGCGGAGCGCACCATGGTGGTCGCAGGGTTTTCGAAGACTTACTCCATGACAGGTTGGCGCATTGGCACCACCGTAGCGCCAGCACCGATTGCGAAAGTGTTGTCCGAGTTCCAAAGTCAGATGTCAGCCAACGTTAATACTTTTGCCCAATATGGTGCCTTGGCCGCGCTAACCGAAAAGGAGAAGACCAAGGCGGCTGTGGGGCTAATGCTGACCGCATTCGATCGTCGTCGGAAATTCCTCCATGCTGAACTGAACAAGATTCCAGGTGTCAGCTGTGTACTTTCGCAGGGTGCTTTCTATCTCTTCCCCAATATTTCAAGTTTCGGGCTGACGGATACCGAATTCTGCGCCCGTATCCTGGAGGAAGAGAAAGTTGCGGCTGTGCCCGGTAGTGCCTTTGGCGCCGAGGGTTATTTGCGCCTCAGCTACGCAACTTCCGACGAAATCATCGCCAAGGGTGTAGCCCGCATGGCGAACTTCTGTGCCAAGCTCTGATCTTGGTCCAACCCATCGGGTGACGACATCAGTAGGCTGCCAGCTCGCTGGCGCTTCAGGACATTTGGCGCGAGCCAGCTAGTTACCCGTAGGCCGTCAGCTCGCTGACGGGGCTGTCCTTAAACGCGGGCGACTGTGTAATGCGGATCGTCCGCCATCACCTCGATGTCGACCAGGGTCCCGGCTTGCAGGAGCATGGCGCGGCAATCAGGGGACAAATGTCGGAGATGCAAAGTCTTGCCGAGTTTACGGTAGCGTTCAGCCAAGGCATTGAGGGCTTCCAGGCCCGATAGATCACAAACGCGGGAGTCGCGAAAATCCACCACCACATTTGAGGGGTCATTGACGGGATTGAAGCGCTCCGAAAACTCACGCACCGAACCGAAGTAGAGCAGCCCTTCCAGCGTATAGGTGCGTTCGTCTTCTTCCTCTTTTGTTACGCTGATCTGCACATGATGGGCGCTCTTCCATGCAAACACCAAGGCGGAGACGATGACGCCAACCAGGACCGCGATGGCGAGGTCGAAGGCCACCGTGACGGCAGTCACGATCATGATTACCATGATATCGCTCTTGGGGGCTTTGCCCACCGTGTTGAAGGTAGCCCATTCGAAAGTGCTGATCACCACGATAAACATTACCCCTGTTAGCGCGGCGATGGGGATGCGATCGATAAAGGGTGCCCCCACGAGGATAAAGAGGATCAAGCATATGGCGGCCACAAACCCAGACGTGCGTCCCCGGCCACCGGACCTGATATTGATCAGGGTCTGACCGATCAGAGCGCAACCGCCCATGCCCTTGAAGAAACCGGCGACCATGTTGGCAAACCCAAGCACCACGGCTTCGCGGTTTCCACGACCACGGGTTTCAGTCAATTCGTCCACCAGCTGCACCGTCATCAAAGATTCGATCAAACCGACCGCAGCCAGAATCGACGCATAGGGAAAGATGAACACCAAAGTATCCCAAGTATATGGGACCCGAGGCATATGTGGGAGAGGGAAACCGCCGGCCACGGAGGATAAATCTCCGACGGTCTGCGTATTGATGCCTGCCATGACTACGCCCGTGACCACGAGGATCGCTACAAGCGAGGAGGGGATTGCCTTGGTCAACTTGGGCAGAAACTGGATTATGATCATGGTCAGCACCACCAGGGCCAACATCGTCCACAATGCCGGTCCAGTCAGCCAATCACCCACCACCGCTCCCTGTCGTTCGCGGAACATACCCAACTGCGCCAGAAAGATCACTACGGCCAAGCCATTGACAAAGCCCATCATGACCGGATGAGGCACGAGCCTAATGAATCGACCCAATTTCATCCAACCAATCAGGAGTTGGATTGCACCCATGAGCACGACGGTGGCCAGCAGGTATTCCAGACCGGCACCGGGTCCACCGCGCAAATTTCCTTCCATCACCAATGCCACCATGACGACGGCCAGCGATCCGGCGGCAGCGGAGATCATACCGGGTCGACCGCCGAACAGCGAAGTGATCAGACACACGATGAAGGCGGCATACATGCCGGTGAGCGGTGGCACACCGGCGACGAAGGCGAAGGCGATCGCCTCGGGGACGAGCGCGAGTGCGACGGTCATACCGGAAAGAACATCATCTTTCAGGTTGCCGCGTTTCTTAACGAAAGGGTTTTTCATGGCTGTAAATGGAGACAAAAAAGGCGTCGACGTGGAATCGACGCCTAAGACAAAAATTGGGAAATATGATTATTTGCACCACATCGGCGGTTTCAAACTACCGGTAGTATGGTGCACAGCCGGACAGAAGGAGTGCGCTGGCCTTCAGGTGCAACCACAAAGAATTTGCGAAAAGAGGGATGGCTGTTGCGGCGTATTATATTGCGTGGTTCGTCAGATCAGTCGGCATGGTTCCCATGGGCGCCAAATATTTACCATCGATCAAGGACCAGAAAGCGACGCAACGCTTTCAACAGCAACAGGCAGGACTGCCAAATTTCAAGAAATCAAAGGGTAGTCCCACGACCAAGAAACGTAAGAAGAAGTAAGACAAGGGTCTGGTGTTGTAGGCCTTGTCATCGCGGGAGTGAATTGCAGGGCGGGATTGCCTGCCCTGAGTGCACTGATTGGGCCGATCCCGCCATCGAACGCTAAACGACTGCCAAGGCGGGATCAGCGATCCCGCCCTGTAATTTAACCTCCAGCAGCCGCCGCACAAAGATATCAGCCGCTGGGTTGGTCTGGACGCGACCGGTCAAAGACAGCAATGAAACGACGATGCGGCCCTTGCCGAGCGGGCGCTCTGCCGCCGCCAATGCCGGACGATCCGGCTCACCCCAGCCGGCTTCCCCAGATAGTAGAATCGGTTTCCAGCCCGGAGCTTGGAAGGTGGCATGGAGCAGGGGCGTAATGGTATCGCTCGCCACATCGTGCCAAAACCGAAAATCGTCAGGTTCAAAACCGTCCACCAACGGGTGTCCGGTGGCGCGGGAGACGAAATCATAGGGAGCAAAACCACAGGGCTTGACCTCGATTTTTTCGGAACCAACCCGATGCAGACCCGGGGATAATTCGGTCAAAAACAAGGTGGCTCCGGCTTTGACGCGTTTCCAAAGCAGATTGCGAGCAATCGCCGAGGACGGCAGTCGATCGGCCAAAATCACGTTGGAGTCGGGATCCATGGTTGCATCCAGATCCTGGGCGAGTTGTTCAGCGGGACCTTTGGTGGAGGCCAACGCCACTTGGAGTTTCGGTACTGTGGTCTGAGGCCAAACGACGTAACTCGTGATCGTGTCATTAACCAAGTGTCCCTCTTTATCAAACAGGCCCAATTGCACCGATACTGCGGTGCGTTGGGTTACCTTGGGTGCCACCCAGGACAGCTTACCCTGGAAAGTGGGCGCGCAGGTTTCAATCCGGGCCGGACAACGACCGCTCGACAATATCTGACCGTCAGCTTCCACCGAGTAGCGCAGTTGCCAGCCACGCGGTTGGGTGGCGGTGTCATTGGCCAACCACACTTCGATGCGGTTTTTCTCACCCGACCAAAATGCGGAACGATCACTGCGCAACATGGGTAACCAAGGAGCCAAGGCATCACGGCAGGCAAACCACGCTTCCTTGGGCCGACGTTCGCAGTCCATGATGGATTTCATCCAACCGGCCGGCCACGCATCGATGAAGAGATGGATAGCGCAACTCACCATACGATCCATGCGCCGGAAAGATTCGGTCTGCAAACGGGTCGCCCTGGCCTGCCATTTTTGGGAAGACTGCACCCAGTTACTCAGGGTCTTGGGGCGGTCAAAAAAGATGGGCTGATGCCTGCCGGTTTGGGCTTGGGCAATTCGGTTTGGCGTCCAGTCCGCTTCGCTGCGCGCATCATGAGGTAACCAATCGGCGGGATAGTGCCGCCGCATCAGACCAACCGGATCGAGTCCTTCCGCACCGTATTCCCCGCAACCAAAGCACCAGTTCGGTTTGAGGGGTGGGAACTCCCCTTTGTGCAATTTACCGAACGGCTGGCCGTGCCCCTGATACCACAAGGAATACAGATGGTAATCGGGCAGACCCTCGGCCGGTGGATCGTAGTCACCATCGACCGGTTTGATGGCGATGTCGGGATGTTCGACGCGTATCGCGGCAGTGGCGGCCTGAAAAAAGCCCTCCATCTCCGTGCGGTTGATGTGGCGGTGACCCACCGGTCGCCATTGGGACGGAAAGGGTTCGTTGATATAGGTCAGCAACACGACCGAGGGATGAGCCCGCACATGCCGGGCCATTTCACCGGCTTGACGCACGGCTTCGCAAAACTGGGGTCGTCGCAAAAAGGCGAAAAGCGGGAGGTCAGTCTGAATCATGAGACCGACCCGGTCTGCCATTTCATAAACCTCCGGTTGCACGGGTCGCTGGGTCAGGCGCAGGAAGTTGAAGTTCGTCAGCCGGGCCAGCAAAAGATCGTCGCGCAACCGATTCGGTTGACCACGCATCACGGCCAATTGCTCAAACCCCATGGTATTGGCGCCGCGCAGTCGAATGGGCTCATCGTTGAGAAAGATGCGACCCATGGGTGAAGTGGTCTCGTCGATGCGAAACGTCCTAAGTCCAAATTGTCGTTTGGCCGTATTGATCAGACGGCCGGCATTATCCCGCAGTCTGACTTGCGCCTGATAAAGCCACGGTGTGTCAGGGTTCCATCGTCGCCCCTTGGGTAAAGCCACGATGCAGGCATAGTAATTAAGCCCGGTCGCCGCTGCCGGCTGCTTGTCCAGTGATCGCCAAGGTAAAGGCGTGGTCCGAAAGTTCTGCCCGAAAACAGCGACCTCGATGGTGAAATCGCAGGGAGTGGTATCACAATTGTGCAGTTCGATTCTTACTTCCGCAGCATCGAGCGAGGCTAACGGCCGAACCCAAAGATCGTGCACAAAAAGTCGCGGTCGGGCCTCCAAAGTAACCAACCCCAATATACCCATGCCGGACGGACAATGATGCCAGCCCCTGCCTGCCTCGTCCCAGCCCGGTCCGGTGGCGGCATAGAGCTTGTCGCCTTCGGGATCCTGCTGGGTATTCCAAGTGCCTTCATTGCGCAGCTCGATCAGCAGTGTGTTTCGACCGGGTTTTAGAGCGGCCGAGATATCGCATTTAAACGTCGCGAAAAACCCCTCGTGCTCGCCGACACAGCGACCATTCACGTAAACTCGGGCGATATAATCTGCTCCGGCGATACGCAGCCAAAAACTGCCCAAAGTTTTCCAATCAGTCGGCGCGGTGAATTCCGTGCGATAATACGCCAGCGCCCGACCTCCCGGTGGACCAAAGTGGGGGATGGTGACCTTCTCCCAAGCCCCGTGTCCGGCCTTGGCATCGGCGAAGGTTTTGAGGTTGTCGCCTTTGGCCAATCGCCAATCAAAGTCGCGCAACGTCCGACTGTTGCGCGTGGACTTTAATTTGGGAGCCAGGTCACGAAGAAAAGGTGCGATCTGCTGCCGCTTCGTCACGAGGGCTTTTCTCAAGTCTGCCGGGGTGCTGAGTTTGGGTGCAGGAGCGAATGCCCAGCGATTACTGCGACTCATACGCGGCAACTCAATGTCTGGCAGTGGACCGATCGTGGCCGGCTGCAATTGGGCATCACGTTGGGCCTGCCGCTTGGTGCCGATTGCGGCGAAGGTGTCCGCGGGTTGGATCTTTTTGCTACGCTTCATGGTGTGTGTGCCAGACTTGGGTAGTGGATTGCAGGTATCGCTGACAGAATTGCATCCCGGCGACAACATCAGGAGCAAGGAATCGCCTTTATTGGCTACGGTCACTTTTGAACCAATCGTCGGTGCCACCTAGTGACGAAGTTCAGCGTTACGAAATATCCGCATTCGCTGAAACGTTTACCAGTGCAGGAACATCCGATTGAAGCGGTTCGTTTGATTGAGGTTGAGTGACGAATAGGTAGGTGATTCCGTCGGTTGATGTGATTCAAGGCGATCTACCACCTGTAGGTTTTGTGCCTCAAAGGGGTCGTCATGCCGCTCAGCTAACTCAACGCACCATGAAAGCTCTCCTGTCCTTTGTCTTCCTTGCGCTGCTGGCATTGCCCGTTGTCTCCGCGACCATTCCGGAATCTCCGCTGGTCGGAGAATGGGAAATCGTCGCCCCGCTCAGTCCCAGCATGGATCGCTACAGCCAGAACATGAAAGTCACGATCGCAGTCGATGGGGACAAGGTCCTCATCACCAAGGGCTGGGGGCGCCGCAGTGATCAGGCGGAAAGCCAACATTTTATCGCCGACGGGATTGCGCGACCCTTTCCCGTGGAGCGCCGATTCAACCTGACCACGGTTTACTCCGGCCTTCATGCCACCTTGGGCAGCAATCAACAGATCTCTGCCACTTTGGAGGAAGACGGCCGGACACTTCGCCTCAACGTGGAATACACGGTTCAAACCGCCCAGGGAGAAGCAAAGTTAAAGGAAACCCACACTTACCGGGCCAACTCCATGGAGCCCCTGCTCAACTATACCGTGAAGCGGGACTCGCGTCCGGCGGACTCTTCGGAGCGTTATGTCTTCCGGAAAGCCGGGAGCATGAATGCCTATAGCATCGATCTGGAGGACAATTGGGAGGTCGCAGGTGATCTTCAGCGCCAAGCCCTCCTCATCAGCCTGCAGGGCCTGGCCAACCGCGACGGGGCCAACCTCTACCTGGTTTACCCCGATTCGTGGCAGTTCAATTATTCCAAGCGCCTCAAGGAATGGTATGTCGATGATCGCGGCTACACTTTTACCGAGTTGAAGAGCACCGAGGCGGCTCTCAAACAGTTCAGCAAAACGCTGAAGGGCTACGTGGTATGGGAGAAGGCGGTCCGCAACTCACTCACCGTCGCCTTTACGGTAGCCGGACTCGAGGACGCGGTAGTCGTCACCGAGGAGCAGATTCCACTGGTTGAGTCCCTTGGGCTGAAACTGATCGAGGACTTCCGCGGCACTTTTACGGGGATGAATGACGAACAGATATACCGTTGGGCCAAGGATCGCTACTGGGATCGCTGCAGCCGGAAACACCTGATCTGGCTTGGCGGGCACGCCGGCACACTCATGAAACCGGGCGTGGCCGATTGGGGCATCGCCCAACGTGTCTTCTTCCAGGACCTGTCCACCAAACCGGAGGATGTCGGTGAATACAATCTGTCGAAAGAATTTCTGGCCGACTTGGACTCCGACGCCCTGATCATGGGTTGGCACTCCTATGCAAAGGACCGCGAAAGCGACCACGTCAGCCTCTGCTCCAGTTTTGGACTCCCGGTCCTCGGACTGCACAGCAACCCCAACATTAGTTTCGAAAACCAGATCGGGTTTTCTGAGGGCTTCGAGTTCAAGAACAACCACAACGTCGAACGCGACGAGGTCATCCAACCCGAAAAGAAGGTCTACCTTGCTGCGATCCAGACGGACTCCATCGGAATCGGCGCCTGGTTAAAACCAGGTCGCGGCGAAATTCCCTACGCTTGGGAAGTGACCATGAACTACAGCTGGCTCGTTCCCAGCCTGCTGGAGTTTTTCTACAGCACCGCCACGCCCAACGATTACTTCATCGGCGCGTTATCCGGGCCCGGCTACATGTATCCAAAATCCGTGCCACCGAAGCTCCTCCCTGGCCTCATTCAACGTGCCAATAAATTGATGGAAACGCTCGACCTGCGCTCCTTCGATATCATGGACTACAGCACCACGGCTTCCCGGAATGAATGGGCCGACCTCACCTTGCCCGTCATTGACGCCTATTTCGAAAACATGCCACAGGCCATGGGCTTCGTGAATGGTTACGTTCCGGCCAATACCTACGCTCATCGGGACGGCCGGGCCATGGTCTCCTTTGAATATTACCTGTCTCCCATGGCGAGTGAAGAGGAAGCCGTCGCCGACCTGATTGAACTCGGGCAGGTCAATGCCGGACGTCCTTACTTCCTGCTTCTGCACATTCGCGAGACCAACACCATCGCGAGGGTGAAATCGATTCTCGATCAATTGCCGGATGACTACGAATTGGTTCCCCTCGACGTCTTCCTCAAGATGGCCGGGGCCAACCCGAATTTCAAAACAAGTCACGCCGGGATGGGCAAAGAAGAATGATAGAGCGGGCATTCACGGCGTAGTGCCGTGAGTGCTGCTAAAAGGTCTCATGCCTCGTATCAGCGGCTGAGACGAGCGTCAGCTCGCCGGAGGTTCGGCTGCATGCGTATGTTATGGTGATTTATCTCCATCATTTTTTCTAGGGCTCGATTGTCTGAGGCTCAGATCCATCCGAGACGACAGCATCAGCTTCAATCTCGACCAACCATTCTGGATTCACAAAGCGAGAAACTTGCATAATAGTGTCCACTGGTCTGATGTCTTTGAAGTATTCGGCTCTGACATCAATGACACTTTTCCAGTCATCGATGTTGGTGAGAATAACACGCGTTCGAACAACATCCTCCATTCCCGAGCCTGCGTTTTCTAATGCTTCCCATATAATTTCCAGGCACCTTCTCGCTTGGACAGCTGGATCACCAATGCCAACAGTTTTTCCTTCCGAGTCCACCGGTGCTGTGCCACCAACAGATATGTAAGGGCCAACTCTTACTGCTCGGCAAAATCCGACCACTATTTCCATCGGGTTGCCGTTTGATATCAATACTCGTTTCATAGTATCACCTTAGATAAGAAATTGGGATGATCCTACAATCATCATAACGTTATAGCTCAGACAGGGCCACTTGTGGCTCTTGTCTGCGGCGACTGGTTGGATTCTTGTGTATAGGTCTCATAAATCAAGAAGCCACATGACGACGAGGAACGCGCCGCAAGCTGCTAGAATATAGCTCTCAAATCTCACCAGCTTTTCGTTACCTGCCGATTCCTCTTGAGACATATCTCCGCGATCGACTCGAGCCTGACGCGAGATCGCCAACTTCTTTAGGGAAGCAATGAACCCGATGCCCGCAAACAAAAGCATCAACGCGATTATCGGGTCAGCATACTCTGCAAACGTGTTCCATTTCTCGGCAGGGCTCATTTTCTATCTGTCCAACTATGTTTATGCAACAGCCGGATGGCATATTGAATATGCGGAGGGAATGGAGGATGAATCCACTGCGCCATTGTAGCTCTGCGTTAATTCTTAGCTGCCAGCAGGGCAGCAAGGGCGGTTTCATCGATCTCGCCCTTTACTGCGTGGAGGTGGTGTAACACGCCCATGCGATCTTCCGCGTCGCAGGTGGAGATATCAATCATCCACTCCTCGGTCTTGGCCTCAGCCACAATAACCTCGTCGGACCAGGCGATCACCTCGGCGGCGGTGACAAAGCCATCGGTCAGGCCTTTGATATAATATTCAGCTTGGGTGCGGAGGTTTGCGGTGGAGGACATAAGTGAGAAAGTGATTGGGTTACACCGGAATGAGCAAGCGAGTATTAAGGATTAATGTTTTGTGTGATGACTGGATCGTGTGTGGATTTCACGACGTTAAGTATAACAACCACTGCCGATGCATTATACCGGGAAACAGAATCCACTGAGAAGTGAATGGCTCGATCATTTGAAGATGATTGCCGCGCCACCGCTGCAAGCGCTCGCTGCCGGTCAACTGCGAGCCTCCATGCCTTTGGAGGGAGTTCCGGGCAGGGAAGCGCAGTCAGCCAAAGTTTCCCATCTTGAAGCGCTGGCGCGCACCCTCGTAGGTATTGCCCCTTGGTTGTCTTTGACTGATGTGCCGGAAAGTGAGCGCGAAATGCAGCTTCAGTTCAGGCAAACATCCCGCGCGGCCATCACCGCTGCGCTGGATCCTGATTCGCCGGATCTGCTGAATTTCGATGCGGAGCGGCAGGCTTTGGTCGATGCCGCGTTTTTGGCTCATGCACTGCTCCGCTGTCCGGAGGAATTGTTCACCAAGTTGGATGCCGTCACTCAAACCAGATTGATGTTAGCCTTGCGTTCGTCGCGGAAGATTCGTCCCGGCCTCAACAATTGGCAGATGTTCTCTGCCATGGTTGAAGCGGCGTTGTTTCGGTTCACCGGCGAGGCGGATTTTGAGCCGGTTGAAGTGGCCCTGCGTCACCACGAATCCTGGTATGTCGGGGATGGGGCCTATGGTGATGGCCCGGAATTTCATTGGGACTATTACAATAGTTACGTGATCCAACCGATGTTGCTCGATGTTCTCGAGACACTGGGGTCACAAAAACCCGAATGGACGGAGATGCTGCCCAAGGTGCAGCAACGTGCGCAGCGCTATGCCAACGTGCAGGAGCGCATGGTTGCACCGGACGGCAGTTTTCCTGTCGTAGGCCGCTCAATCGCCTATCGGGGAGGCGCCTTTCAATTGCTCGCCCAAATGGTTTTGCGCAATGCATTGCCGGAAAGTGTCAGTCCTGCGCAGGCTCGCGGTGCGCTGACGGCCGTGCTGCGCCGCACGCTGGATGCTCCGGATACTTTTGATGCCAACGGGTGGTTGCGCATCGGCCTGGCCGGACATCAGCCGGGTCTGGGAGAAGGTTATATCAGCACGGGCAGCCTCTACCTTTGCTCGACCATATTGCTGCCACTTGGCTTGCCCGTGGAAAGCCCGTTTTGGAGTCAGCCGGATGAGCTTTGGACGAACGCAGCGATCTGGTCAGGTAAGAACGCTGCGGTAGACCATGCGCTGTAACAGCAGTAAGCCTCTAGGGTGTGCTTGCAAAATGTCTTGTCATCGCGAGGCCTGCGGGAGCAGGCCGTGGCGATCCAGCTGGATTACTTCCGCCGTCGCCAAGGCTGTGGCGGACAAGTCGTCAGCCACTGGGTGGCCTTTCTCGCAATGACATTTTGTAAACACGACCTCGACGTGATTCAGGCCAGGTCCGCAAATTGGGGATGCGAGGTGATGCGGGCGGCAAAGGCAGCTTTATCGGATTCTGCCAGATTCTTGGGGTATTGCGAATCGCTGCGACTCCAGCGACCGAGCCAATCGGCTCCGAGTAATGCGGGCGTATTTGGATGAGTAGCGGCACCATCGGCGTGATTGAAAGCGATGGTCGTGCTGGACTTGGGTCCGGTGCCGATGCCATTGCCCACAAAGAAACCTGCGGTCAATAAAGCGACTCGGACGGTGGTGGCAGATGAGTAGGTATACAGCTCGACAGACTTTGAAGTAAGATGACTGACCATGCCGGCGAACGTTTCGATCGTCCAAAGAGGAGAGTCGGTTTTGGCGGAAAAGGGATCGTAGAAAATCAAATCAGGCGCAGCGGCGGTGTAATATTCTTCCAAGAAATCACCTTCAAGTAGTTCCCAATTGAACAAGCCTGAATCGTGAGACCAGGAGCCATCGCGCAACAGGGCGTGCGGTGCGGCATGACGAAGGTGCGGGAAAAGGGCGGCGTCTTGGGCGGCCAAGCGGAGCGGATCGAGGTCACACTCAAAGCTGACCAACTTCAGGGGACGAATGGTTTGCGGCGAATCACCCGCCAGCTCGCGCTCAAAACAATTGAGGGCGGCCATGGCATTGGAAGCGGCGCCAAGTCCCACATCCCAGATTACGAGTTCGGAGGCACCAGTTTGTAGACGTTGGGCGAGGGCGGATTGCTGCACGTAAAGTCGGTTGGCTTCCTCATCAGGTGGGTTGACCGAGTGCATGACTTCACCGGAGCTGATCTGCCGGATGCTGTTGAAACCTTGAGGCGCGCGAAGCACTTCATAGTCACCCAAGGACGGTGCGGGTCGTTTGCGGGTGGGTTTGGTCGGGCGCGCGGGATTAGCTTCATCCACTCGCATCAATTCAGGGCGCTTCAACTCATAGTAAGCGGAAAAATCACCCTTTAATATGCTGGCACGCATCTCCGCCATCAATTGGTGGTAGAAAGTGAAGTTGTGAATGCTCAACAATTGCCAACCCAGATTCTCGTCGGATTTGAATAAGTGATGCAGATAAGCGCGGGAGTAATTTTGGCAGGCGTGGCAACTGCAGTTTTCGTCGATCGGGGCTTCGTCGAGTTTGTAAACTCCCCGACGTAATTGAATTTTACCCTGAGAGCTGAAGACGACCCCTCGCTGGGCGAGTTGCGATGGGATGATGCAGTCAAACATGTCCACGCCGCGATGGACCGCCTCCAGAATATCAATCGGTGTGCCCACCCCCATCAAGTAGCGCGGCCGATCCTTCGGCAGATGATCGGTCGCCAGATCGGTGAACCTGTAGCGTTCCTCATGGGTTTCCCCGACAGCGAGTCCCCCGATGGCGAGACCATCGAAAGGTAATTCGCGGAGGAACTCGGCGCTCTTGATGCGCAGATCGGGGTGACAGGCGCCTTGCACGATGCCAAAGAGCGCTTGGGGTGAATCGCCGCGGGCAATGAGTGAACGCTTGGCCCAACGATGGGTCAGTTCCATGGCCGCTTCCGCCTGATCATGAGGTGCAGTGGAGGCGATGCATTGGTCGAGCACCATCATGATGTCGCTGCCGATGTCCTTTTGCATGGCAATGCTGGATTCCGGTGAAAGCAAATGGGTGGTGCCATCGACGTAGCTTTTGAAGCGGGCACCGTCTTCATTCATCCGGCGTTCTTCCGAGAGAGAGAAGATTTGGAAGCCGCCCGAATCGGTCAGCACGGGCCGATCCCAGTTCATGAAACGGTGGATCCCGCCAAACTTCTGGAATACCCCCCGGCCGGGCCGTAGCAGGAGGTGATAAGTATTGGCCAATAATACGTTGGCTCCCGTGATCTTGAGTGATTCAACCTGCATGCTCTTCACCGTAGCTTGTGTGCCAACGGGCATGAATATCGGGGTTTGCACCTCGCCATGCAGTGTTTGGAAGCAGGTGGCCCTGGCTTTGCTGCCAGAGGCTTCTTTTTCCAAAATGAAGTTAAGACGGGACATTGATGAAGGGCGGAAAATGGAGACGCAGAAAGTGAAAAGAGGGAGGTGAGTGATTTTCTTTACCGGTGGATATGTCAAACTAAGCTACAAGGCATGCTTATTTCCTCGGCTCGCCTCAGCGAAAACTTGAATGATACCTCATGGATCATCTTCGACTGTCGACACGATTTGGTCGATCACGCGCGCGGACGGCAAATTTATCAGACCGGGCATATCCCGGGCGCAGTATTCGCCCCGGTTGAAACCGCACTCACCGGCACCAAAACCGGCATGAACGGGCGGCACCCTTTGCCTGACCCGACTGCCTTCGCTGAATTTCTCATCAAGTGCGGAGTGACGGAAACTACCCAAATCGTGGCTTACGATGATGTGGGCGGACAATATGCCTCCCGACTTTGGTGGATGGTGCGTTGGATCGGATTGACGCAGGTGGCGGTGCTCGATGGAGGCCTGCAAAAGTGGACCGCGGAAGATCGTCCGCTGACCACGGCAGAACCAGCACCCCGCGCCCCCGGCCATTTCAAAGTCAAACCCGGATCGATGTCACAGCGAAGCACGGATGAAATTTCCGCCGGCACGGCGGCGGGGGAATATCTGGTGCTGGATGCCCGGGCTCCGGAGAGGTATCGGGGTGAGGTTGAGCCGATCGATAAGGTTGCCGGTCATATCCCTTCAGCTGTGAATCGCGTTTTTCAGGATAACCTCAATACCGATATGACGATGCGGGCACCGGAGGATTTGCACCGGGAATTCACAAAACTCATGGGATCATGGCGACCTGATCAAGTGATTCACCAATGTGGGTCAGGGGTGACGGCATGCGTCAATTTGTTTGCGATGGAGTATGCCGGACTCAGTGGATCCGCGTTATATGCGGGCTCCTGGAGTGAGTGGATTGCAGATCCCGCCCGGCCAATCGCACGGGCGTAACCGGTCAACTTTCCGGTTGAGGCACCAGCTTCAATGGCGTGGGGTCGATCCCTTTTTCATCAAGCAGTCGCAAAATTGAAGCATAGGTTTTTTCGGGCAATTGGCGTTCGCGTGCCAGTACCCAGAGCAGACCGGCATCCTTGGTGCCGACCACGGCCCAGCGATAATCCTGATCCAAGGCAAATATCTTATAGGTGACGGAAAGCGGCCAAACAAAGCTGATTTTCCACGTGGCATTAGTCGTAGGATCGATGATCTGAGCAGTGCCATACCAAGTCTTCTCCGGACCGTCCACCGTCTCCTTGCGAAAGGTGAAATCATTGGTCAACTTGCCGTCAGGTCGAAACGCGTAGGTGTCATAGCTGGCGACCTTGCCGCGCTCCAGGAAATAGGGGACGTTGCTGATCACATACCAGCGGCCCATATAGCGCTCGAGGTCGACATAAGTAACGGTGGTGGGCCGGGATTTTTGGGTCATGACGCAACCGCTGAGGCCCAGGCTGGCCAAAGCCATGATAATGGAGAAGGGGATCGAAAGACGCATGGCGCAAGAAGCACGGAAACACGCGAAACGCAAAATCCGCGTCACTCTTTCCAGTCACCCCGGTTGCCTTTGTTGCAATTGTGCCAACAGCTCAGGTCGGGCTGCCGGCAGCGGTGAGCTGGAGAGAAAATCCTCCGCCTTCCTGATCGCACCGCGGGAGCGCAGGCCGGCATAGACGTGCAATTCGAATTGTAGTCGAAGTTGGGCTTCTTCTCTTTTCAGACCGAGTGTCTTGAAGAGCACCAAGAGGGCTTCAACCGTGGAGTAACTTTCTTCACCCTGTTGTTTGCGCAACCAATACCGGCTCGGCTCCTTCATCGGTAGCCGAACCAATCTGCCCCAAGACGCCACGGTTTGCGTCATGCGAGCCGCTTCCCGCCAACTCCCATCGAGCAACATAACCTGCAGATTGGCGGGTGGGGTTGAAGTGGGCATGCTCTCACCTTTGGGATGTAATATCCATAGGGTATGATCGTCGGACACGACCGAATCCCGACTGGGGGGATGCTCTGCAAGGAAGGGATGACTGCGCGAAGCGGGAATGATGCGGTTGATCAATCGCCCTGTGCTGGTCGGTCGATAAAGTTCACGTTTGTGCATGAGCACATCGATTTGGATGGGGCAATCGACAGATTGGAATCCAGCACAAACACACCAACGCGGCACAAAGCTGCAGCGAGAACAACGGGGAGTTTTGGTGAGGACGACACTGCGAGGCATGATTGCTACAAGTGCTGCCGCGGAATTGTCCTACACACAACGCTTTCTGCAGTCGGTCCATACGGAAATTGTAGGGCTGCACCTTGGTGCAGCCTTGGCGACGACCAAGGTCGCGCCCTACAGGACTACAGCCTTGGCGACGACCAGCTTATTTTGACAAGGCTAGGCAGGCCGAGCGGTCGCGCCTTACAGGGCTGAGGCAGCGACCAACCTACTTCACCAAGGCTAGGAAGGCCGAACGTTTGTGCTCTACAAGTTTCTGCAGTGCGCCTGTGAGCATTGGCAGTACCGGCACTGCCACAATTGCGGCGTTTACAATACCCGGCAGATGGGCACATTGGAGGCACCCCAGCAGCCTATGGCGACATCGGCTGTTTCACCCCATGTCTACCCATCAATACGATCTGATTGTAATCGGCTCGGGACCCGCCGGCGAAAAAGGAGCGGCGCAAGCGGCTTATTTTGGCAAAAAGGTGGCTTTGATTGAGCGTGAAGCCGGTCTGGGTGGTGCGGCGGCCAACACAGGAACCTTGCCCTCCAAAACGCTCCGCGAGACTGCGTTGTATCTTTCCGGTTTTCGTCAACGCGGCCTGTTCGGGGTAAACATGACTTTCAAGGAAAGCGTGACGACGCGGGATTTTCTGTTCCGCGAAAAGTTGGTGCGGCAGACCGAACATTTGCGCATAGAAAGCAATCTGCTCCGCCATCAGGTCGAAGTCCGCCAAGGGTTCGCAGCATTGATGGACCAGCATACGGTGCGTGTGGGACGAAACGACGGCACCACGGAAATGATCACCGGCAAGGTGATGTTATTGGCCACAGGTTCCCGGCCCTTCAGGCCCGGAGTGTTTCCCTTTGATGATCCTCGCGTGTATGATTCGGATACCATCCTCGAATTGCATGATATCCCCAAGGAGATGCTGGTGGTTGGGGGAGGGGTGATTGGATGTGAATACGCCTGCATTTTTGCGGCCTTGGGAATTCGGGGGACCTTGCTGGAGGGACGGGACAAGCTACTGACTTTTCTAGATCCCGAAGTGGCCGGCTTACTCACGAAGAACATGATTGAGATGGGCGTGGATATTCGCTTCGGCGAAACCGTGGCAGCGGTGCAGACCGGGAAGGCGGGTTTGGAGGCCACCCTTGCCTCTGGTGCTCATATCAAGGCTGACACCATTTTGGTCGCAGCGGGACGAAGTGGAAACACTGACAAACTCAATTTGGCCGCAGTCGGACTGACCGCCAACAAACGTGGTCTCCTTGAGGTCAATGAACATTATCAAACCGCCGTGCCGACCATCTACGCTGCGGGAGATGTCGTTGGGTTTCCCGCGTTGGCCGCCACTTCGATGGAACAGGCCCGGGTGGCGATGGTGCATGCGTTCGATCTCAAGTATAAGTCGCGGGTTGCACCTTTCTTGCCCTACGGGATCTATACCATTCCTGAATGTTCCATGGCCGGCGCGACCGAGGAGTCTCTCAAAGAGCAATCGATACCCTATGTGGCCGGAATCGCCCAGTATAGTGCCAATGCCCGCGGACAAATCATTGGCGCCAAAAATGGTTTCCTTAAACTCTTGTTTGCCCAGGACACCATGAAACTCCTGGGAGTGCATGTCATCGGTGAGCAGGCCACCGAGTTGGTTCACATCGGATTGGTCGCCCTGCAAACCGGAGCAACTTCAGAGTTGTTTATCGAGACCTGCTTCAACTATCCGACACTAAGTGAGCTCTATAAATATGCCACCTATGACGCTCTGGGTCACCGGGCGAAACTACAGGGTGAATCACAATCGCCCTTTTGAGGGTCTGACGACACACCAGAATCCAAGGTTCAGGAATCTCCTGACATAGGGTTGTCAGGGGCGTGTGTTAGCTTGGTTCAGATCATGCCCAAGAAATCCAGATCTGAAAGCGACGCTCACCTCGAGTTAAAGCGATTGGCGGTGGCGTGGGCGGCAGAGCACAGGTTGAACCTCGCGGCCCCTGAAGTCCGGCTGCCACGTTCACACTACCGGGCGGATGTCGCGGCAACCACCACCAAAGTATTAGCAGCAAATGCATTATCGGCCGTCTTCGAATGCAAAGCGTTCCGCGCTGATTTTCTGAAGGACAGTGTGCCGGAGAAGGGTGCCCGGCAGCACATTGCCAAACTGAGTAAACGGTTGGTCGCTTTACGTTCCCTGATTGGAATCCATCGGCCGGACTTGCGTCGTGGGGAAGAATTGTTTGCCGAGTTCGACGCCTATGATCTGGAAAGCGTGCGCCACACGACTCACGATAAACTCTCGGCTGATCTTAGACTAGCTCAGCGCAAATTGCACCAAGGCACCAAATTCGCCAAACTGGGGCGATGGCGGGCCGCTAGTTTACTGTATATTGTGGCGGAACCGGAAATTATTAAGCCGCATGAACTACCCGATGGTTGGGGACTATTGATCCGACGGGATACCAGGTTGGAACTTGTCACGAAGCCCTGTCTCAACCCAACCACGGTTGAAGAACGCGTGGGATTACTCGAGCGAATCACTACCGCCGCGACAAAGGGTAAGTGGCAGCCACCTGTTTTGCGGACCCCCTGAAGCTCAGGATGATTCGTCCATTTAATCCATGCATTCATGCAACTGCCATTGGCATTGCGGTGAAGTCTATTCGTCCCGACCTTTCTCCCATGCCCGAGGAACAAGCTGCAGGTTCTCAACCATCAAACCGTCATTCGGTTTATATCAGGAACGTGCGGATCGTGCAGCCCGGCAGGGCCATCACCTCGGGTGATGTAGTTGTAAAGGATGGGTTGATCACGGCCGTGGATTTCACGAATTCCGTAAAAGGAGAATCGGAGCGGACAATCATCGAGGGCGCGAATCGGCTGCTCACTCCGGGTTTGATCGACGTGCATACGCACGGGATTCAGCGATATTTGTTTGCGACCAATCCGCGTGATTTTTTGGCGGCCTGCGACTGTCATGGTCAATACGGTGTGACCTCGGTGCTTCCGACGATTGTGCCGCAAGTGGAAGACGGTTGGGTCGAGCAATTGGCGGAGATCGCGAATGCGATCCCTGCCGTGCAAAGCCTCCATCTTCCGGGGCTACATGTTGAGGGTCCTTTTCTGGCGATCAAGGGATCTGCTGCCGCGACACTTCCGGGTGATTTGAATTTGTTGGCAGAGATCATTGCAGCTTGTGGAGGCTACCTGAGTGCCATGTCGGTTAGTCCGGAGACGCCGAATATTCTGCCAGTCATCCGTCGCTTGCGGGAAAACGGCACCAAAGTATTTCTCACCCATACCAAAGCATCGGTGGAAGAGACCGATGCAGCCATTGCCGCCGGGGCAACGCATGCGACGCATTTCTATGATGTTTTTTATGCCCCGGAGGCTAAAGACCCGGGAGTCAGACCGGTGGGTGCGGTTGAAGCGATTTTGGCTGATCGAAATGTAACCGTGGATTTTATTGCCGATGGTATCCATGTGCATCCCACGGCCATACGTTTAGCGGTAGCAGCCAAAGGATACCGTGGGGTATGTTTGATTACCGATGCCGTGATCGGGGCAGGTTTGCCGCCCGACATTTATGATACGCCATGGGGTTTTCAAATCAGGGTAAAGGAGGGAGATGCACCGCGCCACGTCACTGAAGGCTATTTGTCCGGTAGTGGTCTGACCATGGATCGAGGGATGAAGAATCTTTTGAAATGGTTGGACCTACCGTCCCATGAAATCTGGGCCATGGGCACGAGTAATCCAGCCACGCTAATGGAATTGGATGGCAGGGGGAACATCGAGGCAGGAGCTCCGGCAGACCTGGTGCTATGGGATGATGATATGACTGCAGCTCAGACATGGGTGAAGGGAATGTCAGTATATTGCCGCTAGATTTCCTCCGCCCGGCTTGATTCACCCAACCTGTCGGTGGAGCCAAAGCAGGATTTATTGGACGCCTACTCTAAGCTGGCACGAGCTTCAATTGATCGTAACGATTCACGCCCGATGAAGGAACACGCCTCGATGTTAAAACGCTCTACTCAACCGGTCATCCTGCCCGATCAACCATGGGAGACAGGAGGGAAAATATTCCCGGTAGCTGCCTTTACTGATCCATCAACCGACGAACTGTTACTTTATTACATGCTACGTTTTACGGGTCGCCCCTTGGACAACGTGCTCTGCCTCGCACGTTCAAAGGACGGGAAAAGCTGGAGCAAGCTGGATTATGGATCGGGCAGTAATGTCGTGATGCGGTCATGTGGAAACACCAATGATTGGGGCGAATTTTTCCCCACATCCATCATCCGTGATGAACGTGAGACGGATGCAAGCCAACGTTGGAAAATGATTTACTGGGATCGCCTCGATCCAGCGAATGCATCCGGCATATGCCTCGCGACGAGTCCCGATGGCATCCAATGGAACCGCCTTCACGAACGGCCGGTAATCACGGGAGCGAACGATGCCGCATCGATGATTGATATGTATCCGGAGACGAAGATGCCTTTTGGTGAAGGATCACATTTCATTCATCAGCAGACCTTCATCCATAACCCCAATTTGCCGACGGACCGGGATAATTTGAAAGAGATGCACCGCGTCATATCAGGGTGGAAATGTGAACGCTTTGACGGCCGTTGGGTTGGTCCGGTGCAGATTCTAGCTCCAGATGCCGATGACGCGCCCGATCTGCAATTTTATTGGCTAACTGCCTTCAAGCTTCCCGCCGGAGGCTATGGCGGATTCCTCAATTGCCATCACACGATCGATCAAACGATGGACGTGCAATTGGTGAGCAGTAAGGACGGTTGGTCATGGATTCGGGAGAATGACCGCAACCCAATCTTCCCTCTTGGTCCACGCGGACAATTCGATTGCGGTCTGGTTAGTGTAATCACGCAGCCGGTGGTATGGCAGGGCAGGGTATTGGTTTTCTATCAAGGCCGGCCGACGGTCCATGACGCCCAGCCGCGCTATCCCGACGACATTCAACCCAATCCGGGGATTGGGCTCGCCGAGTTTTCATTGGAGTTTCTTAATATGTCACCACAGTAATGTTTGGACATTCTTTACCCCGAGATGAATACCCCCATTCGATTTGCGCAGATGATGTCGGCTTTTATCCGGAGCATATGAACAGGTGAATGCCATGAAGACGCAAAACCTGTCCGGCTCGGGATTGCGCCGGGCCCTTATCGCGGGAATCCAAAGAGTCATCGCGCAAAAGGAAGAGATCAATCGCATCAATGTCTTTCCGCTGCCGGACCATGATGCCGGCAACAACCTGGCCTTTACCATGAGTGCGGTTTGGCAGGGATTGCAGGACCCGCGATTAGTGAGCGTGGGTGATGTGTTGCAACGGACAGCCAGCGAGGCCGGCGATAGCGCGCGCGGTAATTCCGGCGCAATCATGGCGCAGTTTTTTCACGGTCTGGCCGAAGCGCTGCCCACCTGTCGGCAATTGACCACCGTCAATTTTATGGAAGCGGTGTTGGCGGGATCCAACCACGCCCGATCTGCCATGGCTGAACCTTGTGAAGGTACGATCCTCACGGTGATTCAGACCTTCGCGAATGAGTGGCAAGATCAGGTCAAAGTGGGGATTCGCGATTTCAGCACCGGGTTTGCCCATGCGTTGGAACGCAGTCGGGTGGCACTGCAACATACCCGCACGCAACTTCCCGCCCTGCGTTCAGCAGGGGTGGTCGATGCCGGGGCTTTGGGCTTCGTCAACCTGCTTGAAGGCATTGGAGAATATATTAAATTTGGTTCCAAGGCTCTCGGAGATGAAATCCCCGCTGGTTTGGTCATTGCGGGAGTGGACACCGGCCGGGACACGGAGGATTCCGACAATCATCACTACAGCGTCGAATGTATGATCAAGGCGGAGAACGTGGATCGGGTGGAATTGAAGTCCGCGTTACTGGAGTTATCGCTGTCTCGCCAAGTGATTACCGGTCCTCGCGAGCAGGTGCGCCTGCACGCGCATGCCGATGATCCGGATACATTTTTTGGCGTCGCGGCTCGATTTGGCACTGTTTCCAGAGAACGAGTCGAAGACTTGGACTTGCCCGAGCAACCCGTGGAAAACCGACGCGCTCCGGTCGTGATTGTGACCGATTCCGGTGGAGATATCCCGAATGAGATTTTGGACCGATTAAATATATATTTGGTGCCGCAACGCCTCACCGTCGATGGGCAGGATCACGTCGACCGGGTTTCGATTTCCTCCCATGAATTCTACCGGGCCATGCGGACGAGCAAAATTCCCGCGCGCACATCTCAACCACCACCCGGTGATTTTCGCCGGATGTTCGAGTTTCTCCTGACCCATCATCAAAGTGTGGTCGATGTTTCGCTGGCTCGTTCGCTTTCCGGCACGTTGCAGTCGGCGGAAAGCGCCGCCGTGCGCACCGACCAGAACAGGGTGCACATTTTCGACTCCGTCAGTGCCTCGGCCGGACAAGGCCTGCTGACCATCTGGGCGGCAGAGGCGGCCCAGGCGGGGCTTACCGCCCCACAGATCCTCAAAGGGCTCGAACGCATGCAACCGCGCACGAAGGTTTTTGCCCTGGTGGATGATATTCAATATGCGGTGCGTGGTGGTCGCGCCCCGCGTATCGCATTGTTCCTCACCCGCCTGTTACGTTTTTCCCTTACCTTGACCGCAACCGCGAAAGGACGACTTGGGGTGAAGGGTGTTCTGTGGGGCCGAAAAAATCTTGCCACGCGTTTTGCTCGAGCCGTGCTCAAGCCGCTTGATCCGAAGCGACGCTATCGGATGCTGGTGGGCCATTGTGATTGTCCTGAAGCGGCGCAACAGGTGCATGCCGTTTTGTTGGAAAGTGGCATCCACATCGATGCATCGTGGGTGGTGGAAACCGGGGTGGCGATTGGTGCACATGCCGGACCCGGTTCCATTGTGATTGGCACTCAGGAATACGAATCACCCGAAACATGATCCTCCTCATTGGAAAAGTCATTCTGGGATATTTGTTGGGATCAATCTCCGGCAGCATGCTGCTGGGTCGCATGCGTGGGGTAGATATTCGCACCCAGGGCAGTGGCAATGCCGGGGGCACGAATGCCTTTCGCACCCAGGGTCCCTGGTTCGGAATTGGCGTAGGGTTGATCGACGTAGGCAAGGGAGCTTTTGCCGCATGGTTTGGTGGTTTGGGTATCACTGATGGCGCGGTTCTCCTGCCAGCCGCATTACTTACGGGGGCGGCCGCTGCGGCAGGTCATGTCTGGCCCTTGTATCATGGGTTTCGAGGCGGCAAGGGTGTCGCCGTGGTGATTGGAGTTCTCTTGATGCTCTGGCCGACCGCATTGGCCGTCTTGGCCGCTGTGCTTTTATTGGTGCTGACCACGACGGGCTATGTGGGGCTCGGCTCAATAGTAGCGGCCACGGCTTTGATCCCGGCCGCGATACTCTTAGCACCTGAGCCGGAGCGCATGGTGTGGGTCATCGCCTCGGTGGTCATAGCGGCATTCGTCTGGTTCACTCATCGGGTCAATGTGCAGCGGTTGCGCGCCGGCACCGAACACCGTTTTGAACGCGCCCGCGTGCTGGACCGATTGTTCCGGCGCTGATGCGCCTGACGGAATGATGTAGCCGGGGCGGACGGCCCAGCGGTCCGTCCAAACCAAAAATCGAAGACTTATCCTCTACCATTAGTGATGTTCGCTATGTGTGGCCTCGACCCGATGAACCAGCATTTGCATTTCTAATAGCCTGAACGGGAGAGTCACGGGGCATAGCCTTGGTGAGTGAAATACCCGTAAAATCGGCCCTGAAATGTAAGATCATACCTGTGCTAATAATTGCTCTGCCGGGACCATTCATTTTTGACTGATCCAGCTGTGAAGCGGAGGTTTTTCTGTCATGCCGCTTCGGACCATCGCCGTAGATTTCAACTCCTTCTTCGCCTCGTGCGAACAACAGGAGCGCCCGGCATTACGAGGTCGACCGGTCGCAGTCGTGCCAGTTAAGGTTGCCACTACTTGCTGTATATCAGTTAATTACCGAGCCAAAGCCCGGGGGGTGCGGACTGAGATGGGCGTGGCCGAGGCCCGGGAACACTGCCCGGAACTCGCTTTGGTCGAGGCGCGTCCGGAGGTTTACGTCAAATATCACCGCAATTTGTTGGATGTCATCGAGTCCTGCATTCACATCACCGAAATCAAGTCGATCGATGAGGTGGAATGTGATCTTACGGCCACTTTTACACCGCTGGAAAAGGCCCTCGGTGTCGCGCAACAGATCAAGGCGGAAGTCGCGCGGCGGGTTGGCCCTTGTATGACCAGTTCCATCGGGATCGCGCCCAATTGGTTTCTGGCTAAATTGGCCAGTGATATGCAGAAGCCGAATGGGCTCATCGTGATCGACGATGCCGATCTGCCGCAAAAATTGCTCGATTGTAAATTGCGGGACTTCCTCGGCATCGGCAGCCGCATGGAGATTCGCTTGAACAAGCATGGTATTCACACGGCCGCACACTTATGTGCCGCCACCAAGGCGGAATTACGTGGTATTTGGGGCGGAGTGGAGGGCGAGCGCATGTATGCCCGGTTGCGCGGTGAGGCCGTGCCTCTGGAAAGGATGCAACATCAAACTGTGAGTCATTCCCATGTGTTGCCACCGATGTTACGTACGGAACCCAAGGCGCTGGCTGTGCTGCATCGACTCTTGCAAAAGGCGGCATTGCGGTTGCGCCACATCAATCATTACGCCGGAGGCCTCTCGGTCTTTGTGCGCTATCATGATTCGGATACTTGGGAGGACGAGATGGGTTTCAACTCCACGCAGGACACCCTGAAACTCACGCATGCATTAACCCAGCTGTGGACCCGCCGTCCGCTGGAACTGCGTCGACGCAAACCGATCCATGTTGGGCTGGTGCTTAACCATCTGCTCGCGGCCGGATGTCACACTCCGGATCTCTTCGAGGAGCAACATGAAATCACGCGCGGGCGTCTGCACAACGCGATGGATTTGCTTAATCAGACTTACGGCAACGGCTCGGTGTATTACGGGGGTGCATTTGGTGTGACCGAAAATGCACCCATGCGAATTTCCTTCACCTGTATACCGAAACCGGAATTGGAAGAGATTGATCCCGAACGAGGTCGCCGGGTGCGCCCGCTGAAAGTTCAAGAACAGCCCAATTGGGATAATAACTGATTTTCCGGTTAAATGGACAGGGTGTTGGTCAGACTGCTCCCATGAATGCAACTAATCGCATTATGGGCCAACATAAGACCTAAATATAGCATCTCCGAGTTGCCACGAATCAATTGACAGGGATGCACCAGAAAAACACCTGACTTCATGCTCTGTATCAATTTTAGAAATCGGATTTCGAGGCGTCTGGCCTGCTCTGCGCTCTTTGCAGTGGCGTTAATGTGTTTTGGCTCAATAGCCCAAGGCCAAGTGACTATTACTGTGAACGGCACCATCACTGGGGTGGGAACGGGGCATAGTTATTCCTCAAGTCAGTCCATCACATTTAACTTCGTGCTTAATGACTTTAACGGTGCTCCGGCAGCAGGAGTAGCTTCATCGGGAGTCTATTATCAGTGGGTGGAGGACAATCTTTCCGACACTCCTCTCTACACCTCGGTCTCGGGCACCGGGATAGCCGGGTCGTGGTCCCGATCCACGGACTATGACGGGAGTGCGTATGCCTATCTGTCGGCCCATCAAGACAGCTCACCCGGTCAACTGATCCTGACTGTTGGGACGAATTCAATTCCAGGTGATATGGGGATCAGCCATGCGGGTTTGCCGATTTCAAGAATCGATATTAATGTGCAATTGGCGGGCTTCGCGCCCACGGTCGGCTCCACCTTGCCGGATTCGACCGCGTATTTCTCCGCATTGATCGGCACGTATACAGACGTTTTTCAGCCGACGAGCAGCATCGTGACCAATGATGGCACGAATGTGCGAACCTCCACGTTTGCGGTCGACAGTATAACCATTGCTGCTGTCCCGGAGCCGGCTCATCTCACTGTGATGGCAGGAGCTCTTACTCTTACTGGCTTGTTGATCCATCGGTGTTGTCGAGCGCGAACCAAGTTGCGACAAGTGGCCGGAACGGCAGCGTAAGTACGCGGACAGGAATGCCACTAATCAGGACGCAGAGCGCTCGCAGTATTCCCGGAAGAGTCGCACATAGATCCGGTAATGCTCCAATGAGACTTCCGGAGGTGTTTGGTGGTCGACTGATGGGATATATCCGCCCGAACGCATCACGGGAAGCAAGCGCTCGAACTCAGCGCGCATGGGTCCTTCCCCGTGCGACATCACCATTTTGTCAAAACCGCCCATCATGATGAGTTCGGGGTGGGCTTGTCGCAGTTTCGCCACATCAACCCCGGCTTGTCGTTCCAACGGATACACTCCCTCGATCCCCGCAGCAAAGAGCCACGGGATCATGGTGGTCACGTCGCCATCCGAATCCACCAACACCTTGATGCCGTGCGCCTTGATGGTGGGAATGCTACTCTGGTAATAGGGCAGTAGAAATTCGTCGAAACACCGTCGCGATAGCATGGGCCCGTGGTTGTAGGACATATCCTCGGCAAAACCGACCATCTCGGGTTTCAATACGGTGCCGATGGCGTCAATCGCCCGACAATTGAATACGGCCAGATCGCGGTTCATGCGATGCATCAACTCCGGCTGGTCATAGAAGGAGAGGAGATGGGCCTCGATGCCAAAAAGGGTTCGGGGAGACCAGAAATATCCATCGAGCCAAATGCGAATGGATAATTCGCCCCGATCATGTCGGGCCTTCAGGGCACGGGCTTTCTCCACCGCTGCAGCGATGGTCGCATCGGCAAAAAGATAGGGTAGCAGGGCTTCATAACTCGCCTCGTCGGTTACAATTTTCGAAATGCCCGGCGGAAGCTCACCCACCGGACCGCCTCGGGCCGCAATCAAAACCAACGGATCGATGTCGAAAAATGCGATCGACTCTGTCCAATCCAATTCCGGTGGCATGCCCTCGGTTTTCCAGCGATCGATGGTCAGATCCCACCATGCCGCCCATTCGACCATGGGAAGACGGCCGTCGCATGGCTTGAAGTTGAGGGTGTTGAGGAAACGATCGCGTGGAGTCATGCTCATCTGATTAGTCAAAACGTGTTGCGTCACTGCGACCGGCTCAAGCGAGATAACCAACGCGATCCCAATACGCGGATTCATGGGAGGAAGTTCAGGGCAACCGGACCTGCGTGGATCGTGGCTTGCGACCGACCCAAACTCGTCTCGTGATAAGTCATGGCTCAAGCGCGTCCAACTACCACAACGCCATCGTGGAAAGGATATCGACGTGGTGATGCCGTGCTGCCGTTGGCCATTGTGATGCTGCCACTCATGGGGGGCCTTCTGGCGGGACGAAGTACCGACATGCTATTTCGTTTTCCACCAGTTCTGCAGGTTCCCCAGGACTATCTAAAGTTTTCCTGGTTGGCCTTCGCCGGAGTGATGGTGGCATTGGCTGCAATTATAGGTCCCTGGTTAGTTAGACGTCATATTGCATCGAATCAGGCACGGCCCGCAGGGACACTAATCCAATCTCGCCGGTTGCCCAGCTGGGGCTGGGTGGCCCTTGGATGGACCGGTATATGGTGGTGGTTGGCGTGGACACGTTGGGACTGGTTTGCCGCCTTTCAGCAATTCACCTTCTTCCCGCTATGGTTGGGTTTCATCGTAACGGTGAATGCCCTGACCGAACGTCGCGTGGGCACGTGTCTGCTACGTCGGGCTCCGGTAACCTGGCTCACGTTATTCGCTTGGAGTGCACTTTTCTGGTGGGGATTTGAGTGGCTTAATCGATTCGTGGAGAACTGGCATTATCTTGGGGTGGAGGACTTCACGGCGCCTGCCTACGCCTTAAATGCGAGTCTGTGTTTTTCAACCGTCCTGCCTGCCGTGGCGGCAGTTTCAGAGTGGCTGCACTCACATCCGGGTTGGCAAAACCGGATGGCTACCGGACCTCGTTGGCCGTGGCTGAGCAAGCGCGGAACCGGTTGGATACTGCTTGCTGGTGGGGCCTTGGCTTTGACGGGAGCGGGGAATATGCCGCAGGTATTTTATGCCGCGCTCTGGGTTGCCCCACTCGCGCTTTTTCTGGGCGTTAGTATTTTACGGGGCACTCCCGGACTGGCACTGGAAGTCGCTCGTGGAGATTGGCAGCGTGCCGCCACTTGGATGGTGGCCGCTTTGATCTGCGGCTTTTTCTGGGAACTGTGGAATTGGCATAGTTTGGCACGATGGATCTACACCGTGCCGGGAGTTGATCGGTGGCATGTATTTGAAATGCCCATTGCCGGATATGCCGGTTATCTTCCGTTTGGTCTGGAGTGTTTGCTCGTGGCCGAGCGCGTTATTGGTCGTGATAATTGCAATCAGACCGATTTGGACTGACCATGCCGATTATTGAAACCTCCGACGCTGATTCCCACCCGGATGAGCACCTACCCGGCGAACTGACTGAAGTAGGGAGCTACCGCACAACGCAAGAAGGCTTTGAGCACAGTGTGGTTGTCTTGGCGCTGGGAGAGGAGTGTTGGTTGAGACCAACCGAGAGTGGACACCAATTGATGGTCGATAAACATGCCGCCAGGAACGTCCAATCCGAGTTGGCGCGATATGATCGGGAGTGCATCAATTGGCCCCCCGTAGTTACTCAGGATGCCACGGCCCAAAGACATTTGGATCTGTTAACACCGTCCTTATGGGCTCTCGTGCTGCTGGGGGTTTATCAACGTCAGTTGAAGGATCCCAACTTCACTGACACCGGGGCCCTTAATGCGACCGCAGTGCTGGAGGAAGGTGAGTGGTGGCGGGCATTCACTGCACTCTTTCTGCACGCGGATGGATCTCATCTCATCTCAAATCTATTTGCAGGGGTGTTTCTCTTTGCCGCCGTATTGACGGTATTTGGCCGTCTTCGAGGTTGGCTGCTGATTGGTATCGCAGCCGTGGTAGCTAACCTCACCGGGGCGGTGGCGCACTATCCCGAATACTACAGTTCGATTGGGGCCTCCACGGCGGTCTTCGCGGCCCTCGGGTTGCTTACCGGACGCGCCACCCGCATAACCATCAATGCCCTGCAACCACATCGCTGGCGTTCGCTCTTTCTGCCATTGGCCGCGGGAGCAACCGTGCTCGCGCTTTACGGGGGAGGAGGTCCCCGGATCGACGTGTTCGCCCACGTTACCGGTTTTGGCATGGGTGTGATGTTCGGTTTCATCATGGGGCGTGTTATCCCCTTTCGCCAAGGCTTCGGAGGACAAGCCGACGCCGGCTACAGGTGCCGTAAATCAAAAAAACTAGACTGATCGTGTGCCGACCAAGCGGATGTCATCTTGCCACTGCCAGTCTACTGCTGTTCTATCGCAGGGCTTGGTAACCTCATCCGCACTATAATGAAAACCACCGCCGCCGAAATATTGTCCGCCTTTTCTCCTCAAGGAATTATCAGTGAAATGATCGGACCGGATCAACCAGTGCTCCGCATTGCCCCAATCGAGGATTGTGCGCCAGGCGATCTGGTCTTCGTAGATAAACCGAAGTTCGCCGCGATCGTGAAAGCGCGAGGACCTTCGGTTGTGGTCACGACAGAAAAGCTCAAGGCGCTTTTGAACGAGATACCCGGATTAACTCTGCTATTGGCGCCGAACGTGAGTCTCGCCCACGCGCTGATCAAACAACGGTATGCCGGACGCCAATTTGATGCCGCCGATTGGCCGCAGGTTCATCCCTCAGCAATTGTGCATGAGACGGCCGTGCTGGCTCCGACCGCTGTGGTTGAACCACGGGCTGTAATTGGTCGAAATGTGCGCATCGGCGAACGTACGCGAATTATGTCGGGCGTGGTAGTCGAACATGATGCGCAGATAGGCGATGACACGGTGGTGCAGCCCAATGCCGTGATTGGCTACAATTGTGTGATCGGTAATGAAGCTGATATTGGTGCCGGTGTTGTGATTGGTTCTGAGGGCTACGGCTTTGCCCAGGACAAACAAGGGAAGAGCCATCCCATTCCCCAGACCGGTAATGTTGTTTTGGAAGATCGAGTGCGCTTGGGGGCTAATTGCTGCATCGACCGCGCTGCTTATCGCACGACCCGCATTGGTGCCGGGACCAAATTGGACAACCTCTGTCACGTGGCTCACAACGTTCAGATTGGTGAGGACTGCCTACTGACATCGATGCTCTGTGTGGCCGGCTCCACGACCATCGGTAATCGGGTCATGGCCAGCGGCCAAACCGGTATTTTGGATCATATGAAGATTTGTGATGACGTGGTCCTGGTTCACCGCGCCGGTGTGACCGCCGACATTGATCAACCGGGAGCTTACGCCGGACTACCTGTACAACCACTTAAGGATTACCTGCGTAATACCGCCGTCTTTAGAAAGTTGGGGGAAATACGCCAACGCTTGTTGGCTCTGGAAAAGCGAGTTGATACCAAATAATGGCCTACGACGAAGAACTGGCCGAGAGGGTTAGAAGGCACATCGCCGTCATTTCCTGACGTCCCTATTGAAATTGACTTGTAGGGTGCGACCTTGGTCGCACCTAGGCTGAACCAAGGTCCAGCCCTACGATTCTATAGTCCACATCTCATGGACGCTTGGTATTACTCTGTTTCAGGGCGATGAGTTGATGTTGCGGCAATCAACGCGTTGAGGACAACGCATTCCGCCGCTACTGCATGGGTCCGGCTGAGCGGTCCTCAATATTTACCTTCGGTCCAAGCGGTTTCATACATGGCGATGATATTTTCGGTTGGGGTGACGGGTTGAATGTTATGGCACGGAGCGAGAATGTAACCGCCGCCTGCTCCCAATTGACTCATGCAGTTCCGCACCTCGCGTTGTACGTCCGCGATACTCCCGTGCGGCAGCACGTCCTGATTATCCACCCCGCCATGGAAGCAGAGTTGATCACCAAAATCCTGCTTGAGCCCGGGCATTTCCATACCTGGGCACACGTGTTGGATTGGGTTGAGGATATCCACCCCGATTTCGATAAAGTCAGGTATGATTCGTCGAATCGCACCGTCATCGTGGTGCATCACAAGGGCCCCGGCCTGATGGGCGAGATCGTTGAACTTTCTCTGTAGTGGCTTGAACCAGCGCCGGTAACTCTCCGGGCTGATCATCAGGTCGTGTTGCGAACCGTAATCATCCGTCACCTGAGTGAGGTGAATCTTTCCCTTGCCGGCTTCAAAGAAGCGATTGGCATAATCCCAACAGAAATCCTCGATGCGTTTGAGCATGTATGCCGTAAGTTCGGGTTCGGCGATAAGATCGATGCAGCTTTGCTCCAGACCGCGGATGTGATTGTGCCAAAAGAAGGGAGCCACGTAACAACCCTCGATGGCATTTTCCGGCCAGGCATCGCATTGGGCCTCGATGGTGGAAAAATCATACCAGTCGGCGCTCGGCCATTCGAAGGCCTTCAACTCCGCCATCGTCGTCGCGCTTTCCAGAGCCCAACCAACCCGTTCACTGTAGCGACCGGTGCCGTAATCCACGTCGCGTACCGTGCTCCACCAAGGGGGTACCTGCTTGGAGCCATCAGCCAGGATCCGTTCGGGTGGGCCGACGTAAAGCGGACTCACGCCCACAATTTTGTCGAGGTGCAGCCGGGTCCAGAGCTCCGAATCGGTCGTGACGCCGAAGTGCGCCAGCAGCCGCTCCTTCACCTCGGGAGTCATCCAGATGTCCAATGGAATCCGGTCGGCTTGCTCTTTGCGAGCGGCAGTGAGAATGCGTTCACGAGAAGTCATCATGGAAGTACCCTTGGGATATTGGATGCCTGATAAGTTTACGCAGAGGACGATAATTCAGAGGGTGGCTCAACCTCGTTGTGCTCACGCGATCATGTTATTACTTCCGCCCAAGTCGGGTAGTAGCATGGCATGCAGTTATTCTTCCGGGCCAGGAATTCCACCAGCGAAATAGAGGTCACCGGACTGCATGCTTACTCAAAGCAAAGGTATCGAGCGTTCGGGATATGCGGTAAATGCCGGTCGGCGTCGCGTAACGTCCACAATAAATGAATATGTGTTGAACGCCCGCCGATTCATCGATCACCGACCCGCCGGGATGGGCCGCATCGATGTCGTTTGGCTTCATCTCCAACATGCCCGACACCAGTGTCAGCAGCGTGGCCTCGAATCTCCAACGATCAGCTCGTCCGGCATACAGGTTTTCCGGGGAAATTGACCATAGGTTGACGCTCTGTTCTTTCGTCTCATGACGTTCGTTTTCGAGCACGCCGCCATTTCGATTGGTGACCACCGCTTCATATCGATGGCTCACCGGATTGAAATCGATGTCGGTCGTGTCCGGCCAGCGGTGACTGGATATATTGGTGACTCCCTGGTGTTTCATCGGGAACCATCCGGTATTTGAAACAAGCATGGCCGGGCGTATGGGGGCATGGATTTCACCATGGAACTTGAAGGGCAGGGGATGGTTTCGGGTCAGGAAGACAAGGTGACCATCATGATGAATTGCGGTCGGCTCGATGGGGTGAATCGCCTCAGTCGTTGAAAATCGTTCATGTGTCCAAGTAACCCCTTCATCATGAGAAGAGTACAGGTCAAGCGATGGACTGTGCGTGACCCCGACTGGGATGACCATGCCACGCTCCGGATGGTTGATCATGCGTGGTCCAAAGTGTCCTTTCTTCGCATGTCCGGTCTGAGCCTGGGTCAAGGCACCGCGCAGGAGTATCCATGACTCTCCCTCATCCTCCGACCGATAAACGCCATATTTTGTAGCCAGCAATACTTTGTTGCCGGCAACACCGAAACAATTCCCGAAATCCAAAACCATGGGGTCTTGATTTATGCCATGCGCACGTAGATCGCATGGTTCAGACCATGTGGCCCCCCCATTGGTGGATCGCACCACCAGGGCGTGACTTGAGTCGGCATCAGCCTGCGGACCACTGCCATGATGATGCCGAGTCCGGTGATAAGCGCACAACAGGGACTTTCCGACTTTGATGCCCACTGGCCAACCGAGATGGCGGTTTGATCCCAGCAAATGCGAGCCGATCGGCAATGCGACTGGTCTGATCACGGATAGACCTTTCTGTTCAAGTGTTATCAGACGGGAACGTTCACCACCGGAGATGATCAGCGTTTTGGCGACGAGTTCGGCCCGGTCAATCCAGTCGAGGGAGGTCATGCAATTTGATACGCTTTATTTACGGGGGTGAAATACGGGATTTCCCGGGAAAGTAATCCAAGCATGCAATCAACGGGGATTGCGAGAACTCGGATTGCATTCGACTGCGGTTGCCTTGCAAAAACTGCCCGGTCGAGTTACCAATTCTGCATGACCAAGACCAGACTCCCTACCGCTAAAACTGCCGCCGCCCCCAGTGGGGTTTTCAAGATTGGAGGCGACATGAGGGTGCATCGTCTTGGGTTTGGCGCGATGCGCATCACCGGATCGGGTGTTTGGGGTGAGCCTGAGGATCCAGTGGCTGCGCGACGCCTGTTGCGCAAAGTCGTCGATCTTGGCGTGAACCTGATTGACACCGCCGATTCCTACGGACCTGAAGTCAGTGAAAGATTGATTGCCGAAGCCCTGCATCCTTATCCCAAAGGCTTGATCATCGCCACGAAGGGCGGTCTCACGCGATCGGGTCCTGGTGCGAGGGCCCCAGTGGGTCGACCAGAGTATCTCAGCCAATGTGTGGAAATGAGCCTGCGTCGACTGAAGGTCGATTGTATCGATCTGTACCAACTCCATCGTTTCGACCCAAAGGTGCCCATGGGTGAGACCCTCGGTGCTTTAAAGAAAATCCAAAAGGAGGGTAAGATACGCCATATCGGCCTGTCGGAAGTTTCCGTCGAGGAGATCAGGAAGGCCCGGAGGATAGTGCCGATCGTAAGTGTGCAAAACCTCTACAATTTTGGTAATCGCCAGAGCGAGGCCGTGCTCGACTACTGCACCAAACACAGACTCGGATTTATTCCTTGGTTTCCCCTCGCGGCGGGTGGGATGTCCAAAACGGGCAGCCCGTTGGACCAAGCGGCCCAACGTCATGGCGTTACCGTGTCTCAGCTGGCATTGGCGTGGTTGTTGCACCGTTCCCCGGTCATTCTACCCATCCCCGGCACGTCCAGCATCGCCCATCTCAAGGAGAACGTTGGGGCCGCGAAGGTAAAACTACGAACTGCGGCCTGGGCGGAGATTGCCCGGGCCACCAAGACCAAGTAACTGATTGTCAGTCTTTGTTTGATGGAGTCCCAGTGACTCCATCGTGATGCGCAGCTAGGTAGAGGAAAGAGACGGCATAAAAACTGATGCTGAAGGCATCGTCGGGACTTGTGCCATTGATGATTCTCGTGGCCAGAGCCCCGATCATGATCAGGAAGAGCAGGGCGGCACCATAATGCCGCACACGGGGGAGAATAACGAGAGCCCCACCCAAAACTTCCAACCCACCGATCAAGATTCTAAACCATTCCGGATAACCCCAGCGATCGAAGGCACTCGTCCACATGCCGTCGGGATCAAACTTTATAATCCCGTTCGAGATGAGACGGTAGGCGAGCCACGTCCCGATCAACCATAGCAGGACTGGCTTGATCTTCGTGATGGGGAGACGAAGTTTATCGATTTCTGAAGCTGTCATGGTTTCCATTCGGTTGAGGGAATTGGGAAGCGTCGACCCGCGTCATGGCGGTGTCTATGCCTCCATCAATAGGTCGCCCACGCGGTGAACCCACCATTGTTGGCGTGGAAATCGATGCGGGTCAGCTCTTGGGGCGTAAAGGTCAGGTTGCCCAAAGCACCGACAGACTCTTCGATCCGGGTCACATTATTGGCTCCAATCAAAACACTGGTGATGCGGGAGTTTCGTAGCACCCACGCAAGGGCCATTTGGGCCAGAGTCTGGCCCCGCAGACTGGCAATCTCATTCAAGGCCCGCAGATCTGCGACATTTTCTGCAGTCAAAAGATCCGAACTGAAGATAGACCTGGTCTGACCGGAACTTTCGCCCGGTTCATCTCCGAGATATTTGTTCGTCAGCAGTCCGTCGGCCATCGCCGAGAATACGATGCAACCCATGTTCTCGGTTTGCAGGGTGCTCAACAGTCCTTCTGTCTCGATCCACCGATTCAACATTGAGTAAGTGGGTTGATGCACGAGACAGCGTTGACCGAATTCCTTGAGTAAGGCGGTGGCTTGTGCAGTGCGTTGACCGTTGTAGGAGGAGACGCCCACATAAAGTGCCTTACCGGAACGCAGGGCCATATCAAGTGCACCCATGGTTTCCTCCAACGGAGTTGAAGGATCAAAGCGGTGGGAATAGAAGATATCCACATAGTCGAGACCCATGCGCTTCAAACTCTGATCAAGACTGGCGGTCAGATGTTTGCGGCTGCCCCATTCACCATAGGGTCCGTCCCACATCAAGTATCCGGCCTTGCTGGAGATCACGAGTTCATCGCGCCGACCGGCGAAATCTTGCTGCATGATCTTCCCGAAATTTGTTTCAGCAGATCCGGGTGGAGGTCCGGAGTTATTGGCCAGGTCGAAATGCGTTATACCGAGGTCGAAGGCGCGACGACACATTTCGCGGGCATTTTCAAACGACGCATCGGCGCCAAAGTTATTCCACAGACCGAGAGAAATCGCCGGTAATTTCAGGCCGCTTTTGCCGCAATGATTATAGGTCATTGAGCGGTAGCGATTGGGGTCCGGCGTATAACTCATGAGCAAGATAAGTAACACTCATTCGCGACATGCCAATACGCTAGTTGGGCTTTAAGAAATCATGGCGTGTAGGGGAATCGTTTCCCGGTTGTCAGATGAGGTCGGAATTACAAGTATCGAGGCATGTCTGGTTACGATCCCATGCACGCCTATTACAGTGCACGAGCTCCACTCATGGCGCAGCGATTGACAACCGAACCATCGGCACAAGTGCGGGAGATTATTGCTGCACTGGAAGCGTGCGCCAAAAATCGCACCGTCTTGGAGATTGCCTGTGGTCCCGGGTATTGGACTCGTCATGTTGCCCCGCTTGCGCACAAAAACATAGCAACGGACTATTCGGAAGAAATGCTGGGGTTTGCGCGGGCACAGCAATTGCCGAACGCCTGTTTCATCCATGACGATGCTTACCAATTGAAAAAGGTGGATACGGATGATCTCGAATTCGGCTTTGCGATGCATTGGGTCTCGCACATTCCCATGGCGCGGTGGGCTGAGTTTTTTCGGGCCTTTCATGCGCGATTGAAGCCAGGGGCCAAGGTGCTTTTGGCCGACGATATCCACCGCCCGAACGACACCGACCCCTATTACAGCAAATTGGAAACGCGAGACTCCTTTGAGATCAGGCATCTACCTGATGGATCGTCATATGAAATTGTAAAAACCTACTTCACCCCGGAGCAACTCCATGCCCTACTGCACCCCTACGCGGAGAACATTGATATTCACTTCGAGCGACCACGCTGGTGGCTGACTTATGACGTGAAGAAATGACCACGGCATGATCGCATCGTCACCCAGTGATGGCGAAGCAAGAGCCCGGAACTCAGTTGCAGTCTACAATTATTCTGAAGTCGTGACCACGGCGGAGAGCGCATCCTTGATGGCCCCGGGTGCACTCATAATGGACATGAAACTATTGCCGCCCATCATGCTCAAATCAGGAAAATCGATGGCGATACGGAAGCGGGCAAAGAGATGATAGACCGTTCCGTCTGAAACCAGAATTTCATAAGGCAGGTGAGTGGTTGATCTCACGTCCTTGAAATCTATCCGCTCCATGACGTAGGCGTCCGCTCCTTCGCCTTGGCTTAAGGCGACCCCAAAAACTGAGTTAGTGCCACCCGGTAAATCGATGCGGTAAACCTTGGTGACACCACCTCGACCAGCAGCTAGTCCTGCTTCGACGGCATCGATTGCTTCCGCTTGAGTCTTAAACGTGGCGAGTCGGTTCTTCTTGAGGCTATCGAATCTCTCCATGCCAAACATGTAATGGTATTTGCTGAGTTTCTTGGCGGTGAGTCCCTTTTCAGAACCGAAGTCCATTTGATTACCCAATGCTGTCTCAAGGTTGGTCTTCACGGACATGAGATCATCCTGTAATCGATAGGCGGCAGCGTAATAGGGTGGGTTGGTATAGGACACTTGGAGTTGCCCGTTCATATCCGTCACTGCGACACGCACCATGGCGCCATAACCGCCAAAGGGAGTCTTGGCCGCGATGGCCTTCAATTCATCGTTGGTGACAACGATAATTGTGGCGGACGCATAAGGTTCATAACTGCCCACTACTTCGAAACCCTGGGTTTCCAACGCCGCTTTCACGGTGGTCAAGGTTTCCGTTATGTCGGTCGACTCTGCTTCAGTCCCCAGAATGTAGGGCTTGAGCCTGGCTTCTTCGGCCGCGTTAGTTGAGACATTAAGAAGACAGCTCAATAAGCTGCATATCGTCAGGAGTTTGGTGAATTTATGCATGTTCGTATGGATTAACTGACCCGGATAATTATCCGGATAATCTCATATTTCTTCACCGATGGCTCCGCATCGATTGGCTTAATATGCGCATAAATGCATATTACAGGGCCCGCTCGAACTGGGGAAAGCTCCGGAAATCCGATATATAGCTAACCAAATGAGGGTTTCCTACATCTCCATGATGTAGGATGCCTTGCCGCTGCCTTTACGGAAAATACCAGTCGATAGATTTCCGTCATCGATGGTCCGATCGATATCGAGCAATTGCTCGTCTGTAGCGGTGAATTGCCAAACCGATACCATCGCCGTGAAACCACCCTGCTGATAGTCCCAATCCCAGACTCCACCCAAGGGGGTGGTGGTCGCGTCCATGATACTGTCTGGCACGTAACCACGCATTCTTGGATTCATTCCCGCACTGCCATTGGCTGGATATCCTCCGTTGGCCAGAGTGTAGTGTTCGACCGCATCGCGTATCTGTCGGACATCGTTGATGTAGCGTTTGCTGACAGCGGAACGATGGACACGCTTGAAGGCAGGAATCGCGATTGCGGCCAGCAACCCGATGATTACCACCACAATCATAATCTCCACCAAGGTGAAGCCACGGAAAGGGTTTATGAAATTTTGGGGTTGGCGCTGTCGCATGGTAACTCCTGCACATGCAATCAACCCGCATTAAGTAAATATGTCACATCCATAACAGGTCACAGACCAAGTATAACAATTCCTTAACAAACAAACGGCCGAAGGGCAGGATGGGATAACCACCAATAGATCCAATATACCAATGGATTGTTCAGTGTCCGGTAGTAGATGTTTCTTACTAAGGATGACCAAGGATTGAAGGCCAGGGCATCGAAATAATCAGGGGATCGATAATCATATCTGAATCTATCGGAATGCTATGGTTGGGTGATGATTGAGTAGAGCCACCAACGCGCCTTGGCGTTGCGTCGTGAGCCCGGTTGACGTTGAAAGTAAACGGTCCAAATTACGCCGTCGTCCATTAGCAGTTCAAACCAATGCCGACGCACGTAAAGTTCACTGCCGCCATGGGTGCGATCAGGATCAAGCGCCTTCCAGTGCCGTTGCACGGATTGCACCGCACGGGTATGTTTTCGCCAGGTGAATTGCAGTGGCAGAGCTGGTTCACCTACGGCCGGGGGTAGAGCGAATTCGTTACCTGCGGAACGGATATTCTCACTCACGAAGGTGCCACCCCGGGGAATTGGGACTGTCCGCGAATCACTCACATGGATGGTCAATTCAGCGCGCTTCGGATTCTCGAGGAAGCATGCAGGGATTGAAAAGCGGATCAGCGGTATATGATTTAAAAGACATGCGCTGAAGTTGAGGACCTGATGGTTTGAAGGTTGATGCGACCCCATCAAACGACGGCCCTGCCATTGGTTTGATAAATAACGCGGCCAACCGGTTTTTGCTGAACACGCCAACCCCCCATCCGCAGGGACCGGGAATGCCATAGGCCAGCGAAGGGAAGACCACGTGCTTTTTGCCGCGATAGCGCCAAGCGCGATGCTTGTGGGTGTGACCCGACCAGATTGCCTTAACCGCTTTGGAGCCGTCCAGCAGGTCAAACGTGTCACGGTCCTTCAGACGATGATCATCCACCCAGTTGCCCACGGTCAACAGCGGCCGATGGACCAACACCAAGGTTGGGGTGATGGCATCGCGGGTCAATTCGCTGGCCAACCAGTTTCGTTGGCGATCTGAGAGCGAATGATCCTGCCGCGAGTCGAGACCGATAAACCGCCAACCGTTCAGATGCTGAACGAAATAGTAATCATCCTTGTCGGATGACGGTGGCCATGCATTGGATGCGGCAGCATGCCAGGCTTCATGCCACGATGATGACAGGGGCTTGTTCGCATGATCGTGGTTACCGGATATTGCCAGGGTTGGCAGACTGGCCGGCACAGCCTCCCGCAACACGCGGCCAAGTTCAGCATATTCGTGTGAGGGCGCCTCACCTCCACAACCGCTGTCCGCCAGATCTCCACCCAGCACGAGTAAATCAGGCAAAGGAGTGAGGGCCGACAATTCGGCCATGGCTAATCGTAAATTGGCACTGCAATCCACCTGATCGGCATAAAACCCTATCTTTCCTGGATAGGGTTGGGGCGCGTGGACATGCAGATCACTCATCCAGGCGACCATGAGGCAATCCGACCCCAATCGTTCCCGGCAGTCGTGCAGAGCTTGTTGTAGCGGTGCGATGGAAGCGCGGGCCTTCGAAATATCTTCAGTCGTTAACTGGCGTTGAAAGGGGATGTTGGGTTGGGGCATGACTGGTTGGGAAATGGTGGATGTATGATACTCGAAAAAGGCAGACGACGGATCAGCTAAGCGGCGCGAGGAACCTTATCAGATTGGCAATGTGATCATCGACTGTGACGCCGAGATGCTCGCAACCGGTGAAGATAGTTGCGCGGTCAACCTTCGCCGCGAATGCCAGATCCTTCACCTTCTTCTTGATCGATTTGGTTTTCATGTCGCCGTAGGAGATCGGATTTAATTTTCGGTAGGCGTAGAAAATTCCACACAACTCATCGGTGGCAAGGAGCGACGCGGCAAGTTGGGTGCGGGGCAAGGTCGCAAATCCGTTGTAGCCGTAGGCATGCGCCTCGACGGCGTGAATCAGATCCTCGGGATAACCCCAGGTTTTGAACCAACCCAATGACTCGCTTGGGTGCGACGCAGGGTGCTGCTCAAAATCAATGTCGTGGAGGAGACCCGTGATGAACCACAACAGAGCATCAGCTTGGTAGAGGCCGGCATAACCCTCCATGGCGGTCGCCACCATAAGCGCATGATGGCGCTGATAGTCATCCGAAACGTGCTGCTCGAGAAGCTGATGGGCTTCGTCTTTGGTAGGTAGAGGCATATAGATAAGTTATGATTACGGTGTATTGCCGACGAGGGTCACGTCGCGCAGAAAACGATTATCCATGACGTTGTTGGGCCAGTTGCGCACCGAGGGATGGACCAATCGAACGGTGCTGCTATGAACCAAGGGGGCGCCGGGACTTTCATCACGCAGTATTTGATCCATCTCATGGTAGAGCTGATGCCGCTTTGCGACATCGAAAGTCTGAAGGGTAGATTGATACAACTTATCGAATCGCGGATTGCTCCAGCCGGTTTCATTGTTGGAACCACCGCTGATGAACAGCTCAAAGAAATCCGTGGGCTCGTTGGCGAATGGATTCCAACCGGAGCGAGCGATGGCGTAGTCTCCGCGATGGCGGGTATCGAGAAACACTTTCCACTCCTGATTCACGAGTTCGACTTTGACGCCCAGTTCCTTCTGCCACATCTGCTGCATGATCTCCGCCACGGTGCGATTGCGATCCAAGGTATTGTAAAGGTAGGTGACGGGTGGAACCCTTCGCCGCCGGGATAACCCGCCTCGGCCAATAACACACGAGCCTCAGTTGGACCGTTGGTGATCAGCGCGGTCGGTTGGTATCCACCCATACCGGGCTGGCTGATGGAGAATGCCGGGGTATAGCCACCCTGGTAGGCAGCTTTGGCCAGAGCCTCACGATTGATCGCCGCGGAAAAGGCGCGCCGCACTCGGGCATCATCGAAAGGTGCCCGAAGCGTGTTGAATACAAAAAAACTTACTCCGAGGCGGGGATTGATTTGGAGAGCGGGATCCTGCCTGGCCGCATAGGCTTCGACCTTCGACGAGGGCAGCGATGTCGTGGCGTGCAATTGGCCGGCGCGATACGCTCTTTCTTCGGAATCGAGATTCTCGATCGGGTAATAGCTCACACTGCGCAACCAGATCTTGGCATGATCCGGATGGTGTGGGTTGGGCTTGAGCACAATACGTGCGTTCGGACTCCATTCGGTTAATTGCATCGCCCCGTTGGTAACCATGACTTCCGGCCTGACCCAATTCTGATTGTCGCGCAAACGTCCTCCGGTCGCGTCGAGGGTCGGCATATGCACCGGCACCCATGGGTAAGCGATGAGGTTTTGGATGAAGACCACGTTGGGCGCGGACAACGTGATGACGAAAGTGTAGGGATCGGGTACACTGAAACCGAGTTGCTCGGGATCGGTGAGTTCGCCTTTCAAATATTCCGGCACGCCTGCGACGCTGGCCGCCCGGGCAGCGAATTCGGCCGCGAGTCGGGGATCGACGACCCGGCGGAAGGACTGCAGAAAATCATCCGCGGTCACCTTGTCCCCATTGGACCAGCGGCGATCGGACTGCAGATGAAAGGTGTAGATGAGTCCATCATCGGAAATGTCCCAACTGGCGGCAGCCGCTGGTTGAAGCGAAAGCCCGTCGTTACCCCGCTCGATCAGAGGTTCATAAATTTCACTGAGAATGGCACTTTCGGATGAGCCGGTGTTGATGTGCGGATCAAGGGTGGAGGGCTCGATACCATTGCCGATATGCAACGCGTGTTGCTGATAGGCGGTTTCGACGTTACTTCCCGCACGTCCGCAACCGGTCAGAGCCAACACGCCAAGCCCAAATAGCAAAAATATCGGACGCCAATTTAGCAGCCACAGATATCGCTGCACATCCCTGCGATTATGTCTTAACATCCCAGAGATTAGGGCAGCGATGGGTGCGCATGTAAAGTCGTGCATATAATTGGAATGGGGTTTTAGAACGTTGAATATAAATGATTTGTGTTCAGTTGGATCAGAATACCTCAGCAGCATACGTTATAAAGAAAACATCTTGAGCTTATAGTGGTTATCGATAGAAATGGATGCATGGCTCGTTGGCTTGTCGTGTTCCTGTTGCTCCTGGCACCATTGAGTGCGTCGGCACAGTCGGTGCTTTACGCGACGTCCGGTGAGGGCAGCTTGAGCAGTTTATACCGGGTTGATCCGCAGAATGCCTCCGCCACTTTGATCGGTCAGATCTACTTTGATGTTGATGGTTCAACTTACGGGGCTCCGGTCACGGCACTCGCATTCCATCCCATCACGGGTTTGCTTTATGGCGTTACCGGCAATGAATACGATGTTGATCGTGTCTTGTTTACCATCAATATATCCACTGCGCAGACCACCAGTATTGGCACGATTGGCACGACTGACAGGGAGGGGGTTTCGGATATCGCATTTGCCTCGGACGGCACATTGTATGGCTGGACCGTGCGGGGTGGTCCCTTGGTGAGTATCAGTCTTTCCGATGCGTCTCGCACTGTGATCGGTTCGGCCGTCAACGGCACCAGAGGAAACGGTCTCGCGATCACACCTGCAGGGACAGTCTACGTAGTCGGTCCAGTCTCCACGGGTGACTTGTATACGGTGAATACCACAACGGGGGCACTGACCAGCATCGCTACGATAGCCAACGTGCCACTGAATTTCGGCTCAACCTCGTTATCCACCCAACTTATCAATGCCATGGCGAGTAATGGGAATGGCGTGCTTTACGCCACTGGCAGAAGCGACAACCGACTTGTGACAATCGGTCTCGACGGGGAGATGACGGTCATTGGAACGCTGCCTTTTGATACGGATGCCATGGCTTTCGCTCCCGTTCCTGAACCATCTACCTTTGCCTTGATGCTGCTCGGACTGATCGGCTGCCTGATCTTGAGACAGTGGCGCCAGGCGGAATACGATTAATCGGACAAAGTGGAATCAGCGAACCCTTGCTCAGACGCTATTGGGTTTTCTCCCTGATGCGCCGTTCCTTGCCGGTCATTCGTAACAGCCATTTGAGGCAGAAGTGGGCCGGATCCACGGGCTGAAGATAAAGCATGGGGCACATCCCGGGAATAACCATGGTTCCGGAACTCCGCAGACGGTCGATCGTCTCGGTAGTGGCTGCACCGGGACCCATGGCCTCGTGCAACCAAACCAGCGGTATCTTGGCGGCGATACAGTCTTCCACTGCTTCCATGGCCTGCGGCGGATCCACAAAAACAAATACGGCCTCAACCGGGGGATGAATTTTCGTCAAAGATGAGGTCTGATCCCGGGACGTCTCATCAGAAAAGCCGGAATTCACGGCAATCACCTCAACGCCATTTTTACGGAAACGATTCGCAACCCATTGGTCGGTTTTAGATTTGCTCGCTTCCAAGCCCCAGATGGCGATCCGTTTCTTGTTCAGGAATTCGCGGATCAACATAGCATAGCGATCATCTTCCATGATCATCGGTATGAAACTAAACGATAGTTGAAGCAATCACCGACGGGGAGCTCGGCCATCAAGCATGACGAATGAAGGAAACCTGAAGGTGAGGATCAGTAGTCAGACGCTATGCGCTACCCTGACCTGACAGTGCCTGTTTGAGGGTCCGTCGGCGTTGTCGCATCACGCGGTAGCCAACCAATTCCTTGCTTTCCTCATCCCACAGTCGAAGTGAGAGTGATCTCAAACTGGACCACATCGTGATCGGTTTGACGCTGTTAGCCAAATGCAACTCCCGGTGGCACCGGGCCAGATTGTAGTTGGGGATACGCGAGCTCAAATGATGAATGTGGTGAAAGCCGATGTTGCCGGTAAACCACTGTAGCACGATCGGCAGTTTGTAATAGGAGCTACCATGCAAGGCAGCGGCGGTGTAATCCCAGTTGTCGCCGCGTTCCCAATGGGTTTCATCAAACTGGTGTTGCACATAAAACATCCAAATGCCCGCACCGCTCGCAATTGCCGTGATGAAAAGTTGAATTACGAGATAGGCCTCCAGGCCCATCAGCGCACTCATGCCGATAGCCATGCAAAGGATGGCAAAATTCATCCAGTGGACCGATTTCTTTTCCCTGGAGCTGGCATCCCGGTTGGGGAAGCGTTGATACACCGTAAACATGATCACCGGAGCGATTGCGAACAGGATGATCGGATTGCGGTTGAGTCGATACTGGAAACGCAACCAGCGTGAGCCAGCGAGATATTCCTGTACTGTCAGCGTCCAGATGTCGCCCGTGCCTCGTTTATCGAGATTGCCCGATGTAGCGTGGTGAACCGAATGCTCCCAGCGCCAGTGGAAATAAGGGGTCATCGTCAGCATACCCGTGATAAAGCCCCATACATCATTGGCTCTCCTTGATTTGAAAAAGGAGCCATGTCCGCAGTCGTGAAAAATAATGAATACACGGATCAACACCCCAGCGGCAATCGTCGCGAAAAGCAAAGACAGCCAGTGGGACACCGCAAAGCTGATGTAGGTCAAATACCATAGCAGCGCATAAAGCCCAATCGAGTTGGTGAGTTGCCAACCGGCCCGCCAACGCGAGGGGGTTTGATATTTCAATACTTTCTCTTTCCAGTCGGCCGGCATGGGTAACGGGGCGCGGTCAACGGAGTCCGAATTCGTATTTTCGCTGTGATTAATAAATCAAAAAGTAGCCAAAAATGCGAAAAGCGCTAGGCTATTATTGTCATGCAAGGGTATCCTTGGAGCGGTGTGAGGTCGAAGCCAGGTATCAGAGCCACCCAGTGGCCTTGGCCAGAAGCCGGGAGTAATGCAAGAAATTCGGCCAGCTGACATCAGCAGGAACTCCGTGGTCGCAGGATGGAATGTAACCTCCTGAATCGATAACGGGTTGCAGTCGCGCAATTTCCCGCTCGATGACATTACCTCCCACGGCCATCGCCCGTTTGTCGATGCCTCCAATGTAGGCCATGTTGGCGCCATATTGTTTTCGATAAGCGGCCAAGTCGTTGCCCGCGGCGACTTCCATGGGGCTGTTACATTTGAAACCACCTTCAATGAATAGCGGTATGAGTAATCCCACGTGACCATCCGAATCGACTTCGTAAACCGGCACCCCGGCTTCCTTTATCTGCTTCGCCCACGCGGTCCAACAAGGTAGCAGAAACTCCCGGGTCATTTCGGGTCCAATCATGGGCTTTTCCTTGTAAGCCATGTCTTCACTTATTGTGATAAAGTCAGGGGTGAAGTGCGGCAGGATACGTTTAAGCACCGCTGTGACAAAGTGCTGCCAGAAATCAATCATCTCCCGCACAAAGTCGGGGTCATCGAGCATGATCATGCACAAATTCTCGAAGCCCAGCCATTCGCGCAATTGCCAGAAAGGACCGGAGATATTGATGCCCAATACACCGGAGCGTTCACGAAGTTGCGCTGCACGAATAGTAAAATTATCGGGTAATCGATCAGGGTTATCCGGATCGTAACGCCTTTTCATTTCGGTCCACTCTTCGCGTGATTCGACAGGACAGTGGATCCATGAGCGGGTGACGAAATCGACGGGATTACGCAGATAGGTAGGGTCAAATTCATCCGAGATTTCGCAGATGTTTCCTTTCCAATCCTGCACCACCAAAGTGCCTCTCATGCTAGGACTGGGGGCGGGGCGACGCTCGATAATTTTTTCCTCAAAATGCGGCTGCATACGGAACGCCTCTTCAAGTGGAAACGACTCCATTACTGGTTCAGGTGGTAAGCCGATCAATTCGCGCACATGGCCGATAATATCGGTTACATCTTCAGGAAGTCCCTGTTTCAACCAAGCCGCTCGGGTTGAATTTCGTCCGAAGCCCGGCTGAAAGGGAACGCGATCAGGAGAGGCAAAATTAAACGTGGCAGCGTAACGTTGGCGCGGTGTCATGATGCGAATGCAATAGAACCAATATTTTCCGTATTACAATCCAATCAAGGGTACTGTGCTCTCTGTGCTACAACCTTACGAAGCACCTGCTACTACAGAAACGTTTGGGCTGGCGTCCATTGTCTCGGTCATCTCATATGATCATGTATCACCCCGGTGCACTTCCGTGCGCCAAAACCCCAAAACGAAAGAAATACTATGAGCGCACAACGTATGCTGTTTTTCACCTTCGCAATCGTTATTTCCATTGGTATCTGGCTGACGGGTTACAAAAATATTCACTGGTTTCTATACGTTCCAGTCGCGGCAATGCTGTTCGCCGGGATCACGGGGATTTGCCCCGGACTGATCCTGTGGAAGAAGCTAGGCTTCAAAGACAAATAGAGGACTAGGCCAGACTATAGCCTTCGTGGTGCGAACGCGGCAGATCGTTCGTGGATCTACATATGTGTTCATTTGTGGTTCTAACTGCCCTGCTGGGCGCCCGTTAAAACTATCCTTTCGCCATGCTCCAGGACACACCGCTAACGCTTTTCACCAGCTACGCCCTGCCGCGCTTCGTGTGGTTAAACGAGGACACGACTCGTTCCTGCCCGCTTTCAGGTTGACGCTGATCAGTGATCTATAGGGGTTCAAATCTCTGCTTAAATGGCAGCGAGAATGCCGTTCAGGGTTGAGCTGGGTCGCATTGCCGCTGAGGCGAGTTCGTCACTTGGTAGGTAGTAACCACCGATGTCGCAGGGCCGGCTTTGAACGGCAAGGAGTTCCTCGTTGATCTTGGCTTCGCTGGTCGCGAGTTGCCCCGCAACCGTCTTGAAAGAAGCCTGAAGGCTGAGATCTGAAACCTGAGTGGCCAAAGCTTCAGCCCAATAGAGAGCGAGGTAGAAGTGACTGCCGCGATTGTCGATCTGGCCGACTTTGCGCGCGGGATTTTTGTTATTCTCAAGAAACCTGGCAGTGGCGGCGTCCAGCGTATCGGCCAACACCTTGGCCTTCGGATTCTTGAAAGCTACGCTGAGGTGCTCGAGGGAAACGGCGAGCGCGAGGAATTCGCCGAGCGAATCCCAGCGCAGGTAGTTCTCTTTCACGAATTGTTGCACATGTTTCGGTGCGGAACCACCTGCACCCGTTTCGAAGAGTCCGCCGCCATTCATCAAAGGCACGACCGATAGCATCTTGGCCGAGGTGCCGAGTTCGAGGATTGGGAAAAGGTCGGTGAGGTAATCGCGTAGCACATTGCCCGTAACAGAAATGGTGTCTTTGCCTTCCTTGATGCGCTCGAGGCTGAATTTGCAGGCAGCGGCCGGAGCCATGGTGCGAAGATCGAGCCCTGCGGTGTCGTGATCCCACAAATATTTGTCCACCTTGGCGATGACTTGGGCATCGTGGGCGCGGTTGCCATCGAGCCAGAAAATGGCGGGATTGCCGGTCGCGCGCGCGCGGTTGACGGCGAGTTTCACCCAATCGCGGATTGGGGCGTCCTTGGTCTGACAGGCGCGCCAGATATCTCCCTTTTCAACCTTATGTTCGAGGAGCACGTTGTCAGCTCCATCGACGACGAGAATCCTGCCACTGCCGGGTGCAACAAAGGTCTTATCGTGCGAGCCGTATTCCTCGGCCTTCTGGGCCATCAATCCAACATTGGGCACGGAGCCCATGGTCTTGGGGTCGAGGGCGCCGTGCTGACGGCAGAAGTCGATGGTGGCCTGATAGATGCCAGCGTAGGAACTATCGGGGATAACCGCAAGGGTGTCCTCTTCCGTACCCGCTGCGTTCCACATTTTACCACCACCACGAATCATCGCGGGCATGGAGGCATCAACAATGATGTCGGATGGCACGTGCAGATTGGTGATCCCCTTGTCGGAGTTGACCATGGCAAGTCCAGGCGCATTGGCGTAGACCGCGAGAATATCAGTTTCGATCTCAGCTTTCTTCTCTGCAGGAAGGGTAGCGACCTTGGCCACGAGATCACCGAAACCGTTGTTCAGGTCAACGCCGAGGTCGGTAAAGGTGTCCTCATGCTTGGCAAACAGCTCCTTGAAGTAAACGCGGACGGCATGGCCGAAAATGATCGGGTCGGAGACCTTCATCATGGTGGCCTTCAAATGAAGCGAGAAGAGTACGCCTTGGGATTTTGCAGCGGCAATCTGTTCATCAAGAAATGAAACCAGAGCGGCCTTGCTCATGACCGTAGCGTCAAGAATTTCGTCGGCCAGTAATGGAAGTTCCTCCTTGAGCACCTTGGGGCGCCCTTCGACCTGCTCAGGATGGGGTAGAAATTCGATACGGACCGTCGTGGGCTTGGTCACAGTGACTGATTTCTCATTCGAATAGAAATCATTGGCACCCATTGTCGCTACGTTGGTTTTGGAATCAGCAGACCAATCACCCATGGAATGCGGGTGCTTGCGGGCGTATTCCTTGACGGCCTTGGGCGCACGGCGATCGGAGTTGCCTTCGCGGAGGACGGGGTTGACGGCACTGCCCATGACCTTGCCGTAGCGGGTTTTGACCTCTTTTTCTGCGTCGGTGGTCGGGACCTGTGGATAATTGGGCAGGGCATAACCCTTGGCCTGCAGTTCGGCGACAGCTTCGTTGAGCTGAGGCACCGAGGCACTGATATTGGGCAGCTTGATGATGTTGGCCTCCGGCTTGAGGGTGAGGGCGCCTAGCTCGGAGAGATGATCACCAATGCGCTGTTCCTCGCTTAATGCTTCGGGGAAGTGGGCGAGGATACGACCAGCGAGGGAAATATCGCGGGTCTCGACGGCAATGCCGGCATGCTTGGTAAACGCCTGCACGATTGGTAGCAGCGAATACGTGGCAAGCGCGGGAGCCTCGTCGGTTTTGGTATAGATGATGGTAGGTGCCTCGGACATAGGAATGCGTTGTCGGTGAATAAAATGAGAGCCCGCCACCGTTGCGGAGTAGGGCGTTCGGGTCAAAGGCAATTCCCTTCAAACGTCAGTGATAAGTTCAATATCAGTTAGGAGAATGCCCATGGCTTTGAGAGTATCAGCATGGCTTCATGCGGTCTGATATTATGTGGTTGGAGTCTCGTAATCCGCGGATTGGTTCGATGTGATTTCGCCTCATGACTTCCCCAGCTTCATCCTGCGTCGGTCGCATCGGTCCATACCGTGCGGTGCAATTAAGCAAAATCATAGATCCGGAAACTGAAAGCCGACGCTCCGAAGTACGTCGGCATATGGTGAATGTCCAAGGGGTGAATGACTATCATAGTGAGATCGATATCGAGTCACATTTGGGCACTCATGTTGAGGCGCCTTACCATCATGGTGAGTTGACCAAGGATGTAATCGACCTCCCTTTTGATCACTTTGCGGGCCGTGGCGTGTTGCTCAAACTGGAGACCTGTGAACCGAATGCCCTGATCTCCCGCCATGACTTGGAGACGGCGGATCAAGGGCGGGTGCGGAAAGGCGATGTATTACTCCTTGATTCAAGGTTCCAATCAGAACCTTTCATCATTTCTCCGGATGATAAGAGGCCTCATTTGAGCCGCGAATCCGCCGAGTGGTTTTTGGAGAAGGGGGTAAAGGCCGTGGGTTTTGGCGATGGCATTTGCGTCGAGCAAAATATCGAGCACTGCAACGCCTGCCACGACATCATGTTGGGCAACGATATTCTCTTTTTAGAGGTAATGAAGAATCTCGATCAACTGACCTCGGATACATTCCTGATTCTATACCTGCCGTTGCCGATCATAGGACTGGATGCCAGTCCGGTAAACATCGTGGCTCTCGAAGGCGTGCCGGGATTCAGTTGATGGCTCAGGTTTGAGAACCTGTCCGCTCAGGCCACAGGACGGCGGAAACAATAAGACCGGTAAGAAAGTTCACCATCCTGCAACGCCCGGTAGACTCGTGACCCGGTAATGCCGGCAAAATCGCGCCCCAGGCCATGCATGAATTTCGGTAAATGTCGGGTGATCAGTTTTAGGGATCTTTTGGAATTGAGGGTCATACCACGCAAGACTTCGACATTGATCTCCCGGGTGGTGACCTGCTGTAGAGCTGAGGCCGCGAGGGCCTGATCCCACTCGGCGAAATTCCCACTCACTACGCCGTCACTGAAACGAAAGTCGGCATAGTGGAAATGTCCTCCCGGTCTCAAAACGCGGGTGACTTCACTCAGAAAGCGCGGGAAGTGGGGATAACAATGGGAAGCTTCAACATTGATGACAGAATCGAAGGATTCGTCGGCAAAAGGGAGTTTCTCGGCGTCGCCTTGCACAAATTTCAATCCGGCTACCTGGTGGCGTTGCTGACAAAACTGGATGCCGGCGGGATTGAGATCCAGACCGGTATAGGATAAGGGATGGAAGGTGCGGGCGAGGTAAGATGCGCCGCCGCCGTGTCCACAGCTGACCTCGAGCACATTCTTGCCAATCAGCTCTCCTGGTGAAGCCACGTGATGATATAGTTGGATGCAGGCGCGGTTTATTTCGTCCTCAGGCACCAGCGGAATGTTTAAGGGAGGATCAGCCTCAAACGCGTAGTTCAAGAACAGCACTTCCTCGGTTTTTAGACGACGAGTGAGGAATGGATACCAATATTTCCAGATGGCTCGGCGTAGCGGTCCAAACGAAAAGAAGTGATCAATGAGCGGCATGGGTGCGGGGAACCTTGAAAACCAAACAGAGGATCAACCACTAATAAACACTAATGCTCATTAAGTCCAAAACTTGAAGATATGGGCATTTGAATACGACTGAAATTGGACCAATGATTTTTGCATAAATGAAGATGGATTCAATTCATCTGGGTTAATCGCAGGCAGGTAGTTTAATTGTTTCAGAGTCCGGGTTTGAGGTTGAGATCGTTTTCTTTGATCCGAGCTCATCTGAATATATTCGGGGTCAGGGTTTGGGTGGAAGAGCT
>FLOH01000694.1_pt1 | contig 64188 bp, 76 predicted proteins | sample 756751 | NCBI WGS metagenome assembly FLOH01 (sample SAMEA4026879, study PRJEB14308) | marine metagenome | biome: coastal water; material: water | depth 74 m
CCGGGGTAGGAATATTTTTAGTAATATTTTATTTTTGGGATGACATAAAAAAATCAATTAGTAATGTTGATGTAATAAATAGAAATAATTTATCAGAAAAAAAGTCTAATCCAAAATACTACAATGAAGATACGGCAGAGGAGATGAGATAATGGTTCTTCCAATAATCCTGGTTGTTTTAGTAATTATTGTACTTGCAATTTATTATTGGTACATTACGATTCCAATAATTATAATTATTGCGTTATTGTGGCATTACGGAACAAAGGATTCAGATAAAAAAGAAGATTATTCTGAATCAAGAAGAAGTCAAAGTAGTTCCTATCAAAATGATTCACAATCAAATTACTCAAACAGCAGTACGGATGGTTACAGGCAATCATATCAAAAGAAATCATATCAAAGACAATCTTATCAGAAAAAAACAGATGAAAAGAAATCATATCATTATGATGGTGATCAATATAAAAAAATTGGGAAAACAAAATTAGATAGAATCAATGAAAGGTTAGAAAAGTTTCAAATAACTCCTGAAGAATCTCGAATAATTTTTGGCAATGCTTGGACCACAAAATTAGGCATAAAAAATAGAATATCGTTTTATTTTATGATAAAACGTATCGAGATAAAATTAGAATATGATCATTACAATCGATATAAAAAGAAATTAGGACAATTGTATTCCAAGCTTTTAGAAATTATCCAAATTGTTAATAATGAAAATGAGGATCTTGGTGGAGAAAATTATGATTATCAGAATCATGATGATTCATCAGAAGTTAATGAAAAGAAAATAACACAATCTTTTCAATTTTTTGGATTAACTCGTGATTCGACCGTGGAGCAAATCAAGGGAAAGTACAGGGAATTGAGTTTGAAATACCATCCAGACAGGAACAAAAATGCAGATACAACAAAAAAGATGATAGAAATCAATTCTGCATACGAAATTATCATGGGGGATATGGCATAGTATTAAAAATGATTCAAAATTATGATTCTAGTTGTGTGTATGAAATTTTTGAGATTCTAGATACTGGTAAAAAGTACAAGATAGGCGAGATTGAGGATCAAGTGTTTTATGACCTTAACAAGAAAGGAAAACGACTGGAGCAAGGGTATCAGTTTAGAAATGACTCTGCATTTTGGAACCAGTTCAAAAATATTTCAATTAAAAAAGTCTCACGTCCGCTTGGAGGGTTTGAGCCGATTGTGTGGGGGGTTTATTGGACTCTATCAATACTGGTTTCAATATTTTTTGTTGTTGCAGCAAATGGTATTGAGAATCAAATATTTTGGATTGTTACATCTGTAATTCACTTGGGAATTACCATAAAGTTTCGATACAACACTGTTGTGGTATACTGGATGGCAGCATTGTCCATAGTTGTTTTGATATACTTGTGGTCCTCGGGTGGAAAAAAGAAATTTTGATGGATGATTTCAGAAAAGCGGGAATCGTGTCCCTAAATACGATGTATGCTGCATTTCACATATGATAAAAGCCATACGGGGAAATTCTACATATGACACAAAAAACGGGTTAAGTGTAGATTATCCGCTCCGTTATGATGGTGAGTATATTAAGACAATCAATTGTAAAATGCATCTAGGAGTATAGGGTCAAGTTAGTTAAACACACTCAGTAACGATTTTAAAAATTACCATAATTTATCCAAAATTAATTTGATTTTAAAAAAATTGTTTGTATACATTGAGACTTTAATCGTTCAACTTTCTTTCAAAAAATTCAATTAACTCCATTTCAACTTGAAAACGAATCTCTTTTTGACGTGGAGTTATTTCTTGATCATGTGCATTGTCATTTCTCATGTCTCTATCTGAATATAACATACTTACAAGATTCAAATTATCCATTTCCAATTCCCATTCGTCTTTTTTTATTCTAATAATGTATGGAAACACTCCTGTATCAATGAAAGAAAATAAATCTGCATTTTTTTGTGGATGCATCTTCTTCTTATCTTGTTCTAGTATTTTTTTAGATGTCTCATAATTTGTATTAAAATCTTTTCTGAATTTCTCTGGGTCTGAATGATATTTTTTTCTGATAAAATTTTGAATTGATTTTTTGCATTTCTTGTGAGTATCTTCTAACTCCTCTAATTCTCTGTTTTCTGGTGGTGGAGGTAATGGGAATAATTCTTCTGTAGTTCTTATTTTGCCTCCAACTAAATTTATGAAATTTTCTTTATCTTCATATTTAGATTCTCTAATTATTGTAATAGCCTTCTGAGTCAATGCTAGCAATGTGTCTGTCATTTTTCCATCTTTGTCAAATCCTGTGAATTTGTTATACCCTTCTTCTAAACTGGATTTTGCTTTTTCATAATACTTTAGTGCAGTCTGATCATCGTCTTTTTGCAGATATAGCAATCCTAAATTCATTAAAACATTTGGTGCTCTATTGTCCAGTTTGTATGCATGTTCATATGCCTCAAATGATTTTTCATATTCTCCTAAAAGGGAATACTGCATTCCGAGATTATTCCAAGTTGGTACGCTGTTTGGATCTCTCTGCTTATCTATTTCTAAAACTTCAATTGCTCTTTTGTAGTCGCCTTTTTCAGTTTGACATGTATACCATCCTGCATATAGTCCATCTTCAAGATGTTTCCAATTTTCATTGGTTTTTTTACCAATGTTGTTCGCATTTTGAAATTCTAAATCAGCACTGTCTAATTCCCCTTTGATCATTTTTATCCTAGCTTTAATCAAAATGATGTTAATTTTTTCAACATCTGGCATCTTTACTACATCTATTTTTTTAATTTCATCAAGCGCATTGGAAAATTGATATAATTCTGTATATGTTTCAGCCAGAATAACTCTTGCTGCAGAAAATTTTGGATTAATTTCTAGACATTTAAGCAATAGTTCTTTAGCCTGTTTCACTTTTCCTATTTTTATGCAACATACTGCTAGTTGTTCTACAGCCTGGTAGTTTTCTGTATCTATTTTACTGGCAAGGGTCAACATCTGCATCTGTATTTTAGAGATTTTCGGTGAAAATCCAAATTTTTTCTCAATCTCAAAAGATAACGTAGTTAGTTCTGCTGTGAGAGGTCTAAACTTTTCAAATGGTGGTACAAATTTGACATATCCATAATGGTCATCCATATCTTCTTTTTGTTTTGTTCCTGTAATTTCAAATGCTGTGGGAATATGATCTGTAAATTCAATCTCTTTTCCATGAATTTTATCTACCATCCAATCTAGATCACGTTTAGTTATTTCAGGGTCTTCATAATCAAATGAATTCACCACCTGAATAATTGGTAATAATTTTTCATCAACACTTGTGAAACTTTGTAATGTTTCTTTATCGATTAATTCTTTTTTTATTGAAAAAATGACTAGTGCCCGTTTTGATATCCTCATTTTTGACATGCCTATTTCTTTCTCCAAATTTTTGTCAATTTCCTCTTCAAAACCGCTGATGATTGTTTTTGGTTGAATTTTTGTACAAAATGTATCTAGATTCATCTCAGTCTGTTCTAACATGTCTTTTGTCGTAACAAACAGATAGTTTTCAGAATAATTTCTTTCTTTTCCAAACTCTATTAATTTTGAAATATTATCTTTTTTTAAGACCCACTTCATTCCATTTAGTACTCATTGTTTTGGTTAAGTATTTTCCTGAAAATAATAATTTGATTACTGTGGTGGATTTCTCTTTCCCTTTGGAACAGTTGTTTTTGGGTAGTTTGTTCCTCTGATTAATTCATTTTTTTTGCATTGCTTCTAAACTGGTAAATGTGCCTCAGGATATTTAACGGACTTGTCAAAATCCTCGGCGTGAAAACAGAGGTTTCAATATTTATGACTGGTGGAAACGGGGGGAAATCCTATCTCGTGTTGTATGTCAACAAAAAATGATCAAGAAATTATTGTTTCTAGAAAATATGAATATGAACTGGAAATGGAGGTTCAACGACTAAACGTAACTGGACTGGAAATAGAGGGTAATAATGCATCAGGTTGTATGACAACAAAATGCACACACAGAGATGTATAGTATGAGTATGTCCAATACATCCCCTGCAAGTCAAATCCCAAACAATCAACGAGTACTTGCAGGTGAAAAATACTCGGATGGTAAAAAGTCTCATTCAAGAGTGTCCAGTAACAAAGAGAATCAAAATGATTCTAGTTTGAAACTATGCAAGTAACACGCTGAGGGATGAGTCAATTATTCTTTTAATAATATAAAATCAAAATAGGAATAATCAAAATGACTTACAAATCAAGAGAACAATGGGGGGAAGATCTAGATGAAAAAATTAGAAAATTAGGATACAAAGGCAAAATACCCATAAATCTGGTACACAAAAAAAGATTACTTGAAAAAGAACGTAAAAAATATCAGCAATTAAAATGGGAAAAAGAGCAAGAGGAAATCAATCGTTCGGACATTGATGATATTAAATTAGATAACGGCAAACCAAGAAAAAAAGCACCGTACTGGCCAATGAACTCTGAAACAAAATATTAGAAAATTATTTTTTGATTGTAATGTAATGGATGATTGTATTCTCCATGATAATTTTACATCAAAGGAATTATCTTCTTCCCCGTTTGCTGTGTCTGCCCATGCGTTTTAGGAATTTGGAAATTCTATGCTCTTGACTGTACCACTGTGCAGAGTCTCCTTTTGGGTATTGTAGCAGCGTAGGATACTTTGAAGGACTGCGATGAATTTCATCTCCATGAAATGAACATACGCCAATGGTCCTTTCAGGATAGTATGTGACGTGGTGCTTTTCAGTTGCAGTTTTTGGGCATAGGTGACATTTCATTATCTTATCGCCTCCAAATTGCACTCAGAGGATACTGCAGTTTCTTCTTGCGTTGTAATTAGAAACGCAAGTAGTTTTGTTTTGGTATTTTGATCCTCTTGAGTTATGTCTTTCCCCTGATGTACCAAATCATGCCAGTGTAGGATGTTTTTAAAATCCTTTTCAGTAAAGTATACTCCAGTCAATTTTTTGTACCTCCAATGGTACACCTTAGACATCGTTCAGTGTGTTCTTGCTTGTATTTTTTATCAAATGCCTTCAGTTTTGTTTCACATCTGGAACAAAAATCCAGACCCAGTCCAAATTGGAATCGACTCATAAGGTAAGTCCTCCAATAGAATATTTTACACACAGTGAACTGATTTTGCCTGAAATTTCAGACCAATTCCATCTGTCCACAGACATTCTGCACAAATCTACTTTCCAAGAACCGTTACGATTTTGCCAGCGGTACATTCGTAGTTGTTTGCCATAGTTGGACTCAACTGCAACAAACGCAATAATTAGTTTCTCACTTCTATACACATCAAATCCATCTAGAACCTGAAAGAAATCAGATACTGGATACTGTTCAGTCATGATTTACTCCTTGCTTTGCTTTGCCTGAAAAAAATACGGCATCTTGTTGTGTTTGTAAATTAACAGAGATTCTCTGTTTGGTGGTAAGGTCACTACCCATTGAATTTGCAATGTTACTTTGCATAATTCTACTGTGGTTTGGATTTACTTGTCTGTGGAATTGGATAATACAAAATTTTTTTGTACAATAAGAGTGGATGTAAGCGGAGATTTTTCTACCAATACCCAGAACAAAGACAAGGTGTTCAAATCAGATAGCATACATGAAACTATATCCAAAAAAAGATTTTCCACATTTTGTAATAAAGAAATGGAGTAATGTTCAAAAATTAAGGCAAGAAAAATCTACTCAAAAAATTTCACGATTTTTTGAAGAATAATGCTGTCTTAATGTAAATTGTTAAAAATGATGTTCTTGTAGTTTACAATAGTTGAGTATAGAATGTTATATCACATTGAACCACAATTACATCATGAAAACAAGTCTAACCCAAGTTCATTTAGAATTTGAAACAGGGATTCAGACTCTTGATTCAAACTCCTTTCCCGGCGTATCTTTTTAGTTAAATATCTTTAATCTCTCATACTTTCTTTTTTTCAAGAATGTTATTTCTAAAAGATTCCTTTTTCTCATGTTCCTCACATACTAACCATTTTTCTTCACTTCCAAAACCCATATCATAAGTCACAATGAATCCTTCTTTTTTATGACAACATTTGTTAACTATCATGGTTTCTGATGTAGTTGAAGTTTCATCATAAGATTTGAACCATTCTGGATTTGAATAAACATCCTTAACAATTTCTTCAATCTTGATTGCATTGCTGGATTCTTCAATAATTTGTGCGATGTTACTCATTGTTTCTGAAGTACGAGTATCGAGGTTACCTGCAGTTGATTCTTTGATGATTTTAGATATTCGAATTAATGTATTTTTTGCTGAAATAGCCCTATGAATTAGTCTCATATCTGGTTTAGTTTTTTGCACTACTCACTATGGTGTTTCAATAAAATAAACATGATCCTTGCTCTCATATTGAATATGAGTGACAACATAATGAAAAATATCTTTAGATTTTTTATTTTATTTTAAAAAAGAACTTCCTGAATCTGCAGCTCTTTTGATTTTAGGTCTAGTTTTTGATAAATTTCTATATTGGTTATTTTGAAAAATTATTAATCTACCTATAAACATCAAAAAATATTGGCTCAAACTGATGAAGATTTTCAATTAATTTTAAAAACCTTTGAAATTAGCAAAAAAACAATTTTAGATGAAATTAAAAAATTACAATATAATCTTAGAACTGAGACAAGGTCGAGGTCACGGTCAGGGTCTTACAAATTAACTATACGTGCAAAAGATTTGTTTAAACATGTTCAGGCTGAGATTGATAGAGCCATGATTGTTATGGTTGAATTAAGAAATCAAGAATTATTAGAGTTAATTCCACATACAACTGTAAACCGAAGATTACAATCAATTCAAAAAATAATGAATACAATATTCAATGGATTAGATAAATTTGATGATCAGGAAATAATTCAAGAACATTTTCAATTTCATATTGAAAAAATGAATGCAGTTTTAGAAGACGAATCTTGAAATATTAAAAAATAAATCTAAAATACAGATAATTCATCTATCTCATAAGTTAAGATATCGTGTTGAATCTTCCAATCATTTTTGATGTTTACTATATTTAGATGAGCCTTTTCATACATGAATCATTTTGGCATATTTTTTGAAATAATCTGAGAATAATTCTAGGTGGTCAAAACTGTATTTACCGAATTTGTAACAAGAAATGTTATTCCAATTACAGTAGCACTAATTATCCCTGCAACTACGACAATTGTCCATTTAATTATATTCATACAACACCTTTCAATTTTTCAAAGTTAAATGTTTTGAAACTTATGATTTTTTCTACTGCGAGGTGTGAATTCTTGGCACAGTGAGTTTTTTTAGTGTAATGTCTACCAGATTAACATGGTTAATTCGGATCAAGATCCTGATAAATATGAAATAATATCTATTGAATCAAAAATCAGAGAGGGTGTTTTTCATAAAGTCGTTAAAGACTTGGAAACCGGAAAAGCTGTTTCTTGTTCTTGCAAATGTTGGAGTAAAGGAAAAAAGCAATGTGCTGCCATGAGAACCATTAATTAAAAAAATAACTGTTTTTTCTTTTAAAATAATTAAAAATCTGTGTGTTCTGATGATTGATAATAATTGAATACACTGTGTTATGATAAATTGAATCTAAATTACCTCTTGAAAACTGAATTCTAAACTTCAAATCTACTTGTATTGAAGAATTTAGACAGGCGTTCAAACCTTTACTTCTAATACCTTTTCTGATGCTACCATCATTAAGTTTAAACTTACTTCACGTTTGATGTTTATTATGGCTAGTGACACTCAAGTAAAAATTGAAAAATCAGAACTTTCTACTGGTGAATTGATTAGCTATTTTAGAGAAAAATGTTCAATTTGCGCCCATCATCGAATCATGCATAATGATTTAGGTAAATGTGAGGGAGTGATGAATAAACCATGTACTTCTGGTTGCGATAAATTTAATGCCGAATAATCTTTTTTAATCTTTAATTATTTTTAATTCTTTAATATCAGATACATGTTAAATTGCTGATGAGAGATTTTCACCCTGACGATGATATAGCTTTTCCTAAAGGATATGTTCCTGAATCAACTCCTGATGACTATGATCCTGGAATTCCAAACCAATTACTTGATTTTATTTTAAGGTCTGAATCTACAGTAGTTGATACTGATTTATTTGCTGTTATGAAAAAACGACGCTCTACTAGGAAATTCTCTGATAAACCTGTTGAAACTATAAAAATTGATAAAATAATTGCGGCAGCTGATACTGCTCCATCTGCTGGTAATTTTCAAGGATTTGAAATATTTTATATTAAAAGTCCTGAAAAGAAAAAATTACTAATTGATGCATGTAATCATCAATCTTATGCTGATGCTCCTGTAGTGTTAGTTTTTTGTAAAAATCCTTCTCGCGTAAAATTTAATTTCTCCCCATACATTCTTAGAAAATTTGCTATTCAAGATGCTACACTTGCAGCTGGGTATTCTCAACTTGCATCTCAAGCTTTGGGATTAAGTTCTATTTGGATTGGAATGTTTGATGAACAAAAAGTAATGGATATACTTGAAACTGATCTAGTTCCATCTTCTGTATTGTGTATTGGTTATCCTAAACAAACTAAATTTCCAAAACCTAGACGTAATCTCAAAGACTTGGTTCATGTTGTATGGTAGTCATGACTAATATTCTCCATCTTTAAATAATCACCATTAATTCTCTATTTCGTGACTGATGCATACGTTATGTTAAATTGTGAATTAGGTGCTGAAGAAGACCTTATTGAACAATTAAAAGAATTAGAACAAGTTGTAGATGTTTTTGAGACTATTGGAACTCATGACATAATGGTTAAACTTCAGGCTGAAAACTTTGAAAAAATTCGAGAAGTTGTATCTTTGAATATTAAAAAACTTCCTAAAGTTCGTTCTACTGCAACTTTAATTAAAAAAGGTAATTAAATTAATTATACATCCAATACCCTTAAGTTTAAAATTATTTGTGTTTGATTATGGATATCTCTTCAAGAACATTTCCTCTTATTTTGATATTTGTGCTTGTAGGAATTCTATTATTGCAATTTGTTACTAGTGATAAGAATACCCATATGATTGACTCTGAAACATGTGAACTATATCTTCAAGATTCTCAAATTAATGCAAAAAAATATCTAAATGAATTTAATTCAAAATGTTTGGATTTCAAAAATCTCAATAAATAATATTTTTAATATTTAATTATGATGATGTTTCTGAGTAATAGTGTGGTCAGTGACAAAAATGATATTGCAAATCTTATTGACACTATGATTAAAAGTGGAGATGAATTTGTTGATAATTTAAAAACAGTACTGCCAAATTCTTTGTCTGAATCCATGGTTATGTTTCATGAATCATACGTTGAAAATTTAAAAAAAATTAAAGAATTTCTTAATCCTTAAACTCATTTTGTATCAAAAATATTAATCGTCTTCTAGTGGTACTGTGCAGCCTTGACATCTTTTTTTATATCAAATGGTTATCATGACAAATCTTGATTTAATTTTCTTCATCGTATGTTCTATATGTCGGAAAGAATTTTTAAAAAAAATGAAATGTAAATATTGTGATAAAATTTTTCTTGAAGATGATAACATAACATTAAACTATTTTGAACATATTAAGATCAATCACTATGAATCCCTTGGTAATGAAGATAAAATGATGCACGATATTAGGGAAAAAATGATCAAATCTAAAATAAATTATGATCAATCAAAAAAAGAAATTGGTGACTCTGATTTAGTTTTTAATTCCAATAATTCTGATAATGCCTAATACTATTTTTCTTTATTAGGTGGCCCTGTCATATCTTCTGGTTTTACTTTACTATCCCAATCTCCACGTGTACCTTTGATTAGTGAAATTATTCCTGATATGACAAATGATAAAATCAATCCGAAAAATACGGTTTGATCCATTATTTTGAATGAACAATTAATCTTTGACGGTGGTTTGTCTTCAAAATATTCATAACATGTTCCAAATTCATCTGATTCCAAGGTTGCAGCTTGATACTCATGACCAAATGCTCCTAAAATAATAAAACCTATAAAAATTAGCAAAATTCCTAAAATTATGAATCTCATATCACTCATAATTTTTTTATTGATTCACAGTATTTACATTTTGACTAAAAAAACCCCTAATGATATTTTATCTAAATTATATTAAATTCAAAAATTCATAAGAACCAATTTTTTATTTAATAACAATGATTCAATCTATAAATTTTGTAATTTTAGGTAAACAGGATCTTGCATCTGAATTTGGGAAAAAAGGAACTGAAACTGATCTAACTCTGTATGATCGTAAGGAATCTGATATAATCAAAACATGGATTATTCCAAATGGTTTTCCTGAAAAAATTCAACCTCTGTTTCAGGCAATTAATTTAGCTGAATATGTAATATTTTATGTTGATAAATTAGACAAGTTTACTGGAGAGCAAATCATCGCACTTGATTCTTTAGGTAAGGAGAAAGGAATTTTGTCTCATACTTTTGATGTTGATGAATCAAAACTTGACATGATGATAAAGGGCACCGTAGTTGAAAAGTATTTGAAAGTTGAACCTGATAACATTAAAGACGAAATGAATAAACTGCAACCCCTAGTTAGCACTGATCCTCCTGAGATGGTAATTGATCATTGTTTTGATGTTAAGGGTGTAGGAACTGTAATTTTAGGAAAGGTAACTGGCGGGACAATAAAACAATATGATAACTTGAAATTATATCCTCATGGGATTGATGTTTTAATAAAATCTATTCAAATGCATGATGATCCTACTGTTGAATCTGTTTATCCTGCAAGAGTTGGAATTGCAGTAAAGGGTGTAAAACCTGATGAAGTTGGACGTGGCGATGTTATCTCTGCTGAAGATGCAGTGGATGTTAAAACTGAAATTGAACTTGACTTTAAGAAAAGTCCTTTTTATAAAAATGACATTGCAGAGAACCAGGGATGTCTTGTTAGTGTCGGGTTACAAATTAAAGCTGCAAAATTTTTATCAATCTCTCCATTAAAACTAACTTTTGAGAAACCAATTGTATGTAAACAGGGACAAATTGTTGTAATTTTAAAACCAGAGTCTACAACTATTCGTATTCTTGGTAGTGGTAGAATTGTTTAGTTTAAGCCTAATTTCTTTTTAATTACAATCTAATATTTCTCAACTTTTTTTTGAGTATGCTGAATTCTGTTTTTTACAAAAAGAATTTCTAAAACTCACCGCAATATTTCAAGTTGTATTATTGATTTAATAAAATGGAATTTTTAAAAGAAATGTTCTAATGTAATCAGGTGAGCAACATGCCAAACACAAGACCTATGATAGAAATGTTGATTCCTTACTCTTCGCTCATCAAAATGCATTTGCTTTTTGCATAGAGTACAGGGAATAAACATAGGCTACAATGATATCACTGAATTTTACTTTAAGAGATATGGGTTATTGTGAAAAATTACACATTAAACCAAAGTTAATGAAGACCAATTTTCTTTGTAAATTATGAACAATTCACTTGACAATATGCTAATTGTAAGTGGTATAATATTTACTACATATGGAATCTTTAGTTTACTTACTACCTGGAACAGTACAGGTTCTTTTGAATGGCCTACAATTGTCATCCTCATCATTGGAATCACTTTACTGCCTATAGGAAAAATGATTAAAACACAACAATTGAAAAAAGACACGGCGTTAGAGATATTGACAAAAAAACACAACAATGGGGAAATTTCTGATGAAGAATTCAATATTGGATTCAAAAAATTTAGTTAAAATATTCATAAAATTATTTTAATAAATTCTGACTACCATGTGGGTTTGAAATTAATTAATAATTTACCAAAAGTGATAAAATAGTATCGTGTAATTTAATAAAATCTACATATCTTAACTATCTGATGGAGCCTGCACGTTCTTGTCCTATTTGTCCTAAATGTGGTTCTAAAAGATTCATACGACTTTCAGGAGAAAAAGTCACTGTAAAATGTCGCTCATGTGATAATATTATTGAAATTTAGTTTTTTTACCTTGAATGTATTTCATAGTTAATATTTGCACGTCCTTTGGGTTAGTTATGGCAAAAACATGGAAAGATAACGATATCAGTCTAGATCCTATAAAGGATCAAATTATCGCTGTAATTGGTTATGGAATTCAAGGTGATGCACAAGCAAATAACATGAAAGACTCTGGTCTTAATGTTATAATCGGTCTTAAGGAAGGTGGTAAAAGCTGGAAAAAAGCCGAAGCTGATGGTCATAAAGTAATGTCTGTTGCAGATGCAACCAAACAAGGAGATATTATTCACATCTTAATTCCAGATATGATTCAGGGAAAAATTTACAAAGATGAAATCGAACCAAATCTTTCAGACGGAAAAGCATTGTCATTTTCTCATGCAGCTGCAATCTATTGGAAATGGATTGAAGCACCAAGCAATATAGATCTTATTATGGTTGCACCAAAAGGACCTGGATCCAAAGTTCGAGAAACATATCTTGAAAACTTTGGAACTCCATCTATTGTTGCAGTCGAACAAGATTTTACAGGAAAAGCTTGGGATAGAACTTTAGGAATTGCAAAAGCAATCGGTAGTGCACGAGCTGGATTAATCAAAACAACTTTCAAAGAAGAAGTTGAAACTGATTGGTTTGGTGAACAAGCAGACCTTTGCGGTGGTGCAGCTTCTATGGTTACAAACGCATTTGAAACTCTAGTTGAAGGTGGATATCAGCCAGAAATTGCATACTTTGAAGTTTTACATGAGCTCAAACTCATTGTAGATCTAATTCAGAGATATGGAATTAATGGCATGTGGAGACGTGTAAGTGAAACTGCTAGATATGGTGGTTTAACACGCGGACCTATGGTTATGGATGCTGCAAGCAAAGATAACATGAAAAAAGTTCTCACCATGATTCAAGATGGAACATTCAACAACGAGTGGATTTCTGAATACCAAAGTAAAGGTTCAGATGCATTTGATCAATACATGAAAAAATATGACGAACACCAAATTGAAAAAGTTGGTAAACAAATGCGTAAAATGATGTGGCCTGATTCCACAGAATAATCTTTTTTTATTTTATATTTTTCTTAATTTTGCAACGCCTGTATTGATATGATCAATAATTGTTGGCAATGGTGTACCTGGACCAAATACGTGATCAACTCCTGCTTTAATTAACGCTGCATGATCTATTTGTGGTATTACTCCTCCCCCTACAATTAGAACATCTTTGATACCTTTCTTTTGTATTGTTTTCACTACTCTTGGAAACAATGTTCCATGTGCTCCGTTTAACAAACTCATTGCAACTGCATCGACATCTTCATCTTCTGCAATTTGTGCAATTCTATCTGGAGTGGCAAATAATCCTGAATAGATTACTTCCATACCTGCATCTCTAAATGCTCTACACAATACCAGAGCGCCCCTATCATGACCATCTAATCCTAATTTAGCAACTAAAATTTTGATACTTCGAGATGTAGTTTTTTGCTTCATAATTATCATTTTATTTTGTATATTTTAAAAGCTTTATTTTCTTTCGATCTATCGTAGCCTAAAAAATAGATCCTTTTTGATCTATTATTGCCATATTGCGTATTAAAATGAAAAATATGCTTAACTTGTATCTGATCTGTATCAAATCTGGTTTTGAACGCAATTGATCGATAATTAATTCGGACTATTTCCTTTAAATTAGACACTAAAATTACTCTTGTATGTCTGATAATTCTAGAGATATTATTTTCATTGGCAAGAAACCATTGATGACTTATGTCACTGCCGCTATTATTCAATTAGCTACCCAACCTATGATTACAATTAAAGCAAGAGGATTAACTACTGCCATCGCAATTGATGTGGCTCAATTAGTACTTAGCAAAACTAAACCTGCATTTGAAATTGAGAATGTCAAAATTGGTTCAGAATCTTTAGTAGCTGCTGATGGCCGAAATCGTGATGTTTCAACAATCGATATTTCTATCAAAAGGACAACTGGATAAGGGTACTGAATTGGCAACTGCAAATACGACTCCTAGTTGTTTGCGTTGTGGAAAGAATTCTCTTCTAACTGATGATGTTACTGGTGAACAATTTTGTTCAAAATGTGGTTATGTAATTTCAGAAAAATCTCAAGAATCTGGACCTGAATGGAGATCTTTCCAAAAAGATGGTGGTGCTGATCCTGCAAGAACTGGTGCTCCGTCATCATTAATGATACACGATATGGGATTATCCACGGTAATCAATCCACTAAACAAAGATGCATCTGGAAAACCATTATCAACAACAATGAAAAGTACAATTGAACGTCTTAGAACTTGGGATAGCAGAAGTCAAGTTCATGAGCCTGTTGATAGAAATCTCAGACAAGCTCTTAGTGATTTAAATAAATTAAAAGATAAGGTTTCAGTTCCTGCAAATGTTCTTGAAAAAGCAGCATACATTTACAGAAAAGCATTAGAAAAAAAATTAGTTCGAGGACGCTCTATCTCTGCAATGATTGCTGCATCTCTTTATGCTGCATGTAGGGATACTGCAACACCTAGAACTCTAAAAGATATTGCTGATTCTGCAAACGTAAAAAGAAAAGATATTGCAAGATGTTATCGATTACTTCACCACGAATTAGAATTAAAAATGCCTGTAGTTGATTCCATTCAATGCATTGCAAGAATTTCTAGCAAGTTGGAAATGTCTGAAAAAACAAAACGTTATGCAGTTAAAGTACTAAAAGATGCACAAGAACGTAAAGAATCTGCAGGTAAAGATCCAATGGGACTTGCAGCAACCGCATTGTATCTAGCATGTGTTAAAAACGGTGTATCCATCACTCAGAGAGATCTTGCTGAGGCTGCAGGAGTTACAGAGGTAACCATCAGAAACCGTTACAAGGGATTAAAAGCAGATCAAGCTTCAACTCCAAAACCAAAACCAAAACCTGAAACTGAAACTGAAACTGAATAATTTTTAACATTATTTTATTAGATAGAAAATCTACATAAAGCGTAAAAATATGGTTGAACTATGGATACGTCTCCTACTAATTACAAATTAACATTTGAACCTGATTTAAAAAAATTCACTTTTGATGGTTTAGAATCCATTTCAATTAATTGTAAAAAATCAGTCAATATCATCACTATGCACTGTGCTGAATTAAAAATAAAATCCTGTGTTGTAAAATCTGGTAAAAAAATAATTAAATCTTACCCAAAATTAAATGAAAAAAAAGAAGAATTACAAATTAAACTTGCAGAAAAAATTATTGGATCATGTGTTGTTGAATTAGAGTTTCAAGGAATTCTAAATGATCGTTTACTTGGATTTTATCGCAGTAAATATGAACAAAATGGTAAAACCAAATATCTTGCCACTACACAATTTGAAGCAGCAGATGCTAGACGTGCATTCCCATGTTGGGATGAGCCTGAAGCTAAGGCCACTTTTGAAATTTCAATTATTGCTGACAACAAATTTACTGCAATCTCCAACATGCCTGTAAATTCTAAGAAAAAGACTGGAAGTAAAACTATCTATCATTTTCAAAAAACACCATTGGTTTCAACATATTTGATTTATCTTGGAGTTGGAGAATTTGAATATCTTACTGGAAAAGCTGGTAAAATTCAGATTAGAGTTGTCACTACAAAAGGAAATACTTCCAGAGGTAAATTTTCTTTAGATTTAGGAAAAAAACTTTTAATTTCTTATGAAAAATATTTTGGAATAAAATTTCCATTACCTAAACTTGATTTAATTGCTATTCCTGATTTTGCTGCAGGTGCTATGGAAAATTGGGGCGCCATTACTTTTAGAGAAACAATTTTACTTTATGATCCAAAAACCTCTTCCACTAGAACTAAGCAATTCATCGCTGAAGTAATTTCTCATGAAATTGCACACATGTGGTTTGGAAATCTAGTGACTATGAAATGGTGGAATGATTTGTGGCTCAATGAAAGCTTTGCAACTTTTATGGCAACAAAATTTGTTGACAAGTTTTACCCTGAATGGGATTTATGGAATCAATTTGTTGAAGATGCAATGAATGTCGCAATGAGTCTTGATTCATTAAAAACAACACACCCAATAGACGTTAAAGTAAATTCCCCCGCTGAAATTCGTGAAATTTTTGATGCCATATCCTACGATAAAGGTGGATGTGTCTTACGTATGTTAGAAAACTATGTTGGAGAACCAAATTTTCAAAAAGGATTGAAACAATATCTTTCTGATTTTAAGTACAAAAATACTCAAGGTCAAGATTTGTGGGATGCTATTGGTAAAGCATCCAACATGCCTGTAACTTCAATGATTAACACCTGGTTAAAACAACCTGGCTTTCCTCTAGTTGAAATTAATCAGGATGGAAATAATTTGAAACTTACGCAGAAACGATACCTGCTAGAACATGATAAAAAATTTAGTAAAGGTTTGTGGTCTATTCCTTTATCTTTGGGATTGGAAAAAGAAACAACCAAAAAACTCTTCTCCAAAAAATCAATGTCAGTTAAACTACCTAAAGGTACAGTTGGCTTTGTTGCAAATTATGGCCGGAAAGGATTCTATCGTGTAAAATATGATGAAGGAATCTTACTTGATCTTAAAATGTTAGTTGATTCAAAACGCATTCCTCCAATTGATAGATGGGCAATACAAAATGATTTGTTTTCTCTCTGTGTTTCTGGTGATGAAAAAGTTCGCAATTATCTTGACTTTTCTGATGCATATTTTGATGAAGACAGTTATTTGGCATCCGTCAATGTTGCACATAATTTGGCGTCATTATATTTTCGTGCATTTGATGAACCGTTTGCAGAAGAAATTAGAAGTTATGCTATTAATTATTTCAGAAAAATATTGTCAAAATTAGGATGGGAGCCTACAAAATCTGACAAACATACTGATGCACTATTACGTACGTTTGCCATCGCTGTTTTGGGAAAAATGAATGATGATGATGTTACCGAAGTGGCTTTGGCAAAATATAAAAAATTCTTAAAACAGCCTGGTTCTTTATCTCCTGATTTAACTGAAACAATTTGCTCAATTGCAGCTTGGAATGGAAATGTAAAAACCTTTGACGAGTTAAAGAAATTATACACAAATGCAAAAACCATGGAACAAAAACTTCGTTTCTTAGGTGCAATGTGCGGATTTCAAGATAAAAAACTACTTCTTAAAACACTCAATTTCTCACAAACACCTGACGTTCGTTCTCAAAATATGCAATTACCAATAATGAAAGTTGCTGGAAACCCTTATGGCGACAAAGTCTTATGGCAATGGTTGAATAAAAACTGGAAAAAAATTAATAAAAAAGTTGGACATGGAAATCCGTTGTTTAATAGAATTGTAGCTAGCATTGTTGGAGTGGCTGATGATTCTATGGAAAAAGAAATTAAACTATTTTTTAAAAATAACCCTACTCCTGGAACTGAAAGAACTCAAACTCAAACTTTGGAGCGAATCCGAATAAATTCTAGGTTCCTTAGAAGCATGAAAAAAGAATTTAAACATGGCTAAAAAACTAGGACCTCCGTTAGTTCTTGGAGTCTTTACAATATTGGCACTTGTTTTTTTAACTGGAGGTGCAACTGATGACAAGGATCCCCTTCGTGAAAATTTTAAGATAAATGCAATTTATTATGATACTGGCTATGTTGAAGTTTCATATCTTGATAAATCTGATAAAACAAATTCTGTTGTACTTGAAATTCTTGGAATGGAAACTTCCTTCCAAAAAACATTTTCTGATTCAGAATTTATTGAAATTATACAATTTCCAAATAAACCAAAATATGGTTGGGAAATTCATCCTATAGTTATGGAAATCGAGCATGAGGAATTTGGACACGTTCAATTAAAAACTGAGATTCATGAACTAAACGACCCCCCTCCAAACACTATCTATTCTACTCCTTAGATAACAAACAAGATTTTATTGTACCCTCTAAATCTTATTGTATGTTGGAATTACTTTCTGATTTAAAAAAAGGAAAACGTGGCGCAATTGCAAAGGCAATTACTATAGTTGAAAATAACCCCAAAGAAACAAAAAAATTATTAAAAATAATTTTTAAGGATTCTGGCACGTCTAGTATAATTGGAATTACTGGACCTGCAGGTGCTGGAAAAAGCTCTCTGATTAACAAAACTGTAATTTCTCTCAAAAAACTAGGCACAAAACCTGCTGTGTTGGCAATTGATCCTACTAGCCATGTTACAGGCGGGGCAATTTTGGGCGATAGGGTTAGGATGACTGAGTCTACTGACTCTGGAACCTACATTCGAAGCATTGCATCTAGAGGTGCAACTGGTGCTGTTTCACATTCATTACGAAACAGTATTCGAATTTTAGAATATGCTGGATTTAATCCAATAATTATTGAAAGTGTAGGTGCTGGACAAACTGAAGTAGAAATATCTAATATTGCTGATATCACTGTAGTTGTTTTTAATCCGAATACTGGCGATAGCATTCAAACTATCAAAGCTGGTTTAACTGAAATCGGCGATATCTATGTAGTAAACAAAAGTGATCTTGCTGGAACAAATCAGCTCTTTGATGCCGTACGTGATTATATCGGTGACTCTAAACGAAACCCAACAATTCTAAAAACATCTGTCAAAAAGAATTCTGGCATTACTGTTTTTGCAAAAACTCTAAAAGATATGATGATCATAAAAAATAAATTTAAAGTTGAAAAAGATTTACAACGATTTGAAGCAGAACTAAAAGACATTGTTTTAAATAACATCAAGAAAAAGGTTGATGAAATGCTAGAATCTGATAAATCTTTCTCCACTTATATAAAAAAATTACAATTAAAGACACTAGATCCTTTTACTGTCGGTGACAAACTCACAAAATCTTTGTTAAAATGATATCATGACTGCAAAAAAATCTGTAAAATTAAAAGTCCCTGAAAAGAAATTATTTACTGATTCCACATTCCTTGTAAAACGTATTTATCAAAAATCTCCCAAGAAGAAACCTACTGAAGATGCTGGAAAGTATCCTTTTACTCGAGGCATACATCCTGAAATGTTCCGTGAAAGATTTTGGACCATGAGACAGTATTCTGGATTTGGTGATGCAAAATTAACTAATGAACGATTCAAATTCATGCTTGAAAAAGGGCAAACTGGCCTTAGTATGGCATTTGATTTGCCTACTCAAATTGGATATGATTCTGATTCTCCACAATCTGAGGGTGAAGTTGGAAAGGTTGGTGTTTCAATTACATCCATTAAAGATATGATGACTGCCTTTGATGGTATCCCACTTGGTAAAGTCAGCTCGTCTATGACGATTAATTCTAGTGCATCAACATTACTTGCATATTATATTGCAGTTGGTGAAGCTCAAGGATTCAAAAGTCATGAACTACGCGGAACTACACAAAATGATATTTTAAAAGAATACATTGCAAGAAATACTTACATTTATCCGCCAGAACCTTCTATGCGACTAATTGGAGATATGATTGAATACTGTGCAGAAAAAGTTCCTTCTTGGTATCCTGTTTCAATATCTGGATATCATATGAGGGAAGCTGGTTGTACTGCAACTCAAGAAGTCGCATTTACTTTAGCAAATGCAATTGCATACATTCAAACTTGTATTGACAAAGGACTAAAAATTGATGACTTTGCACCTCGGTTATCCTTTTTCTTTTGTTGTACTATAGAATTCTTTGAAGAAGTTGCAAAGTTTAGAGTTGCAAGAAAAGTATATGCTAAAATTATGAAAGAAAGATTTGGTGCAAAAAATCCTCGTTCTTTACAATTAAAATTCCATACTCAAACTAGTGGTGAATCATTAACTGCTCAGCAACCAAATAACAACATTGTACGTGTTGCAATTCAAACAATGGCTGCAGTTGCTGGTGGTACTCAATCACTTCACACAAATTCTAGAGATGAAGCACTTGCACTTCCAACAGAGGAATCTGCAAAAATTGCTCTTAGAACCCAACAAATTGTAGCACATGAAAGTGGCATTACAAAGACTGCTGATCCTCTTGCTGGTTCATATTATCTTGAAGAATTATGCGACCAAATTGAGGCTGATGTTTGGAAATATTTAAAGAAAGTAGAGCGAATGGGCGGTTCTGTAAAAGCAATCGAAAAAGGATTTTTCCAATCTGAAATTAGAGCAAATGCATATCGTCTCAAAAAAGAAACTGACAATGGGGATAGAATTATCGTTGGTGTCAATAAATATTCTGAAGATGAAGAGCAACCTGATTTACTTAGAATTGACGGTAGGATTGAAATTCAACAAAACAAAGCACTCAAAAAATTACGTTCAGATCGTGATTCTACAAAATTAGAAAAAGCACTATCTGCAATGCAAGCTGTTGCTGACACTGAAGAAAATCTCATGCCCTACATAGTTACAGCTGCAAAAGCATTTGCTACAACTGGTGAAATTAGCAATACTTTCAGAGAAGTGTTTGGAGAATACCGTCCAAAAGAAGTCTTTTAGTTACACCTTTTCACGATTTTATTTTAATTGTAGTTTGTAATTTAATCTCCTAAATTGATTCTTTCATGTGATTATTTTCTTGAATCCTTGTTTCTGTAACTCACTTGATTTGTTATGTCTGATTATTACAAAACCATGTGTAAAAATCAGAAATAATTTTTATACATATATACAATAATTAACATTGTTAAGGAACCACTAAAAGTAAATAATATAAATAATTATTCATGTCGTTTAGTAAAAATTGTCCGCTGTGCCAACATGAATTTGTGTCACTGAATGATTACATGTACCACATCAAAACTAACCATAATAGAGTGTCACCTGAGGAATTTGTAAGAAAGCATGGTGAATTAAAATGGACATTTAGGAATGTGGAATAATGACCAATGAAAATATATGTTGTGTGTCAAAGAGAATTTGAACATTGGTGTGACGATGTTTGTTCAACAGAATATCTTAACAAATTTGATCACTAATTTTAAAAATATAATCATCAGTTTAAATTCATTGAAGTTTTAGTAAGTCTCATTATAATTCCACTAAATGCAATAGACGAAAGGAAATACCAAGCCCAAAGCATTAGATGGTTTTCTTTACCAAAACATACGTTTGTTGAATCCAAAGCTTGTGCTGCAGTACAAGTTAGTTGGAACATATCTCCAGGAATTACATTAAGTGAGATTGGAGAAATAGCTACTGTATATGTAAAGAGAGCTGGCAGTACGAGATAAAATATCAAAATTAGAGGAACAAAAGTAATCATCATTGGTCGCATATTCATTTGCATCATCTCCATAGACATTTTGTTCATGTACGAAGACTTTTTGCTCAGTTCTGCAGATTTTGCAGTGTCCTTTGCTCTCATTGCAGTCATTCGTTCTTTTTGCCATGCTTTAGTTTCCTTCATAATTCGTTTTAGTTTTGTTTGATCAACCATTTTTTTTCTAACTGCAGAATTGAAAATATTAAGTAAAATACCAAATCCAGATACAGCAAACATAGTTAGAATTACACCCTTAACCATAGGATCATCACTACCAAGTGCTTGCCTACCTTCACCACCTAGAAAATCAGGTAGTTGGAGAAAGGCTGCATCAATAAAAAGTAGAATAAAGTTAAAATCCATTTTTTATAATCCTATAGCCTTGATAATTTTATCAGCTGTTTCATCAACTTTTCCCTCACCATTAAGAACAAGTCTAACAGGAGAGCCTGTAATTACAGCGCATGCAGATATCATACCAGATTGAACATCTAGCTCCTTCTTAATGTTAGCGAGTGTTATTTTATCTCTATTTCGAGTGTCATCTTTCATTCGTCTATTGTAAATTTCTTCAGGTTTTGCAGATACAGAAACAAAATTGTCAGGTTTAATAATTTTTAAAACATGTTCAGGTAATCCAGGGTAGTATCCTTCAGGTGAATTGATAAATGCATGAGTATCAATAATTACGACTTCTTCTTCATGCGCACTAATTTGTTCTGCAGCAATTTTTTGAAGGCGTTGTTGTTCAGATACAGATAATTTTCTTAATTGATCTCTGTTGGTTAATCCATTTTCTTTAGCAATATCAAACATTAAACTTCCATAATTAATTACAACTACATTTTTCTTGTGATCTTTTAAGATTTCAACCATTGTTGTTAACAGTGTGGTTTTTCCAACACCAGGAATTCCAACTAAAATAATTTTCTTATTTTCTACCAAGTAAGGCACCCAACCGTGGCATAACAACTTCTACTTGTTCTCTAACTAACTGTGTGTAATAATTAATGAGAATATCCACCATAAGTAAAATTCCAATTCCAGATCCAAATACACCAAGTACATCAGATACTCCTGCTAAGAGACCCAAAATTGCAGAGCCAATAATTGTTACAGATGGAATGTATTTGTTTAGTAGTGCTTCAACAGGTGCATTTGATCTTCTAAATCCAGGAATTTGTACATCAGCATCAAGCAAATTTTGAGCTGCAGTCTTTGGAGATAAACCACCAAGTTCAACCCATAATCTACCAAATACAATTACAATTCCAATCATAAATAGAATATATCCTACTGCACGCATTGGATCCAAAGCTGCGACATCCAAACCTCTTGGAGGAGTGACATAGTAAATGAGTCCGCCAATAGGGGTAGAAGGACTTGTTGGATCAAATTGAGCTATAAAATTTACAAAGAAATTATTGTTACGTGGATTAAAGTTTGACCAAATCATTTGAAATACAAATACAGCGTTTGCAGTTAATGCAGATGCTAAAATTACTGGGATGTTAGAAACATACATCAATTTGATAGGATAAACAGCAGCAAAGCCTCGGTATTTTGTAGAAACAATTGGAATTTCAATTTTAATTCCTTGTGTAAATACAAGTATCAAAAGTATTCCAGCAGTAAGGAAAAGTCCAAAAATACTAGGTAGTTGATTTGAACGGAATAAAACATTTCCAAGATCACCAGCAAAAGCAGACTCTACAATATAGGGAATAATACCAATCATTCCACCATCACCAGCAGGTAACGGACTAAACATACTCCAAAGAATTTGTTGTGCAACACCTGCCATAATGAATAAACTAATTCCACTGCCAAGTCCCCAGCCTTTTTGGATTAATTCATCCATGAACATAATTATGATAGACGCCGCCATCAGTTGTCCTATAATCACATACAGAACATATGGCTCAGTTGCACCACCATACACAGCTGAAGCGTATACAATTGATTCAGCTACAATTACAACATAAGTTACTAACTTAGTAGCTGTTTGAAAAATACCTCGTTCTTCAGGTTTCTTAAAATCAAATTTCAAAATATCAGAACCCCTCAATAATTGCATCAAGAGTCCAGCTGTTACAATAGGACCAATTCCTAGTTCAATCAAAGTACCTTGTTGAGATGCAAAAATAACCCTAGCAAATGCTAGAAAGTCAAATTCAGGAGCTGTGGCACCATACAACGGAGTTTGTCCCATTACCATGTAGATGAGTAATGCAACACCACACCAAAGTAATTTAGTTTGAAGTGAAATTTTCTTTTTAGGTTTTGGAACTTGTGGTAAGTACGGTTCTGCTTTAAAAACTACTTTCCGAATAATAGAAGTAATAGAACCCTCAGCCATTTTCAGTTATCTAAGCCTCAGTAGTTTTTTGTTTAGATGGAGATTGAAGAATTTCACCGCCAGCAGCTTTTACTTTTTCTTCAGCTAGTGATGTAAATTGTTTAATTTTTACAGAGTAGGAATTAGTGATTACTCCACCGCCAAGTAGTTTATCATATCCTACACTTTCAAGGTCAATCATTTTTTTACCATTCTCTTCTTTACCGAATTGAACGAATAAATCATCTAGATCTCTAATACCTGCCCATTTTTTTATAATATTTGGATGAGGTACTGCAGGAGGCTCATGACCATAATGGTTTGGATCTTCTTTTATCATAGTACTTCTGTGATGTTTCTTCATACCAGTAATTCCAAGACCACCTTTGTGACCACTTGCACGGTGTTGACCTACTTGACCCCAACCCATGTGTCTGCCACCTCTAAGTCTTCGAGTCTTTCGTAATCTAGTTGCCATGTTAAATCATTCTCCTAACAATAGTACCAAGTTCTTTGTTAGCTCCAAGAACACCTTTTTGACCATATAATTTCTTGGTACTTCTTTTGAATCCATGTACTGGAGGTGCTAAAGCAAACCAAGGTTTTAGTGGAGATAATTTTGATAATGTAGCCTTTCCATCAGCCAATGCAGTTCCAAGTTCAGATGCATTTGCAAATCCAAGTTCTTTTAGATCATCATCAGTGACTTTTTGATAGCCACCTTTTCGTGCTTTCTTTTCAACTAATTCTTGTGCCAATGATGCATCAATTTCAGTCCAAGAAACATAGTGTTGTACTTTACGTAACATTCCCAAAGTATTATCTTTGATAGGAAGAATTGTTGCACGATATTTTTTATCTAATTTTAATAAAGTCATCGTAGTTGTGGCCCAATATGGACAATCTGCTTGACCCTTAATTCTAACAACAAGATATGCTTTTGACATAAGTATCATCCCTGACTGAATGTCTGTCTAAGACAATCCAGTACTGCTTTTGAAGTAGAACCCATCGTAGGAGTAGAGCCTTTTGCTGTAGTCCATGCGTCTTTAAGTCCTGCTAATTCTAATAATCGTTTAATTTTTCCACCTGCAACAAGACCTAAGCCACGTGGTGCAGGAATAATCTCAATAGTTACACTTCCACCTTTTCCTTTAACTTTGAATGGAACAGAATGTTTTTGATCACATTTACATTCCCAACTACCACATCCCATTTTGATAGGATTAATGTTTAAGAAAGCTTGATTGGTTGCTTTTTCAATAGCAATACGCATTTGTTTTGATTTACCTTGACCAATTCCAAGATAACCGTTTTCATTTCCTGCTGCAACAATTGCTTTGAATCTAGTAGATTGACCGTTAGTAGTCATTCTTTGAATAATACCGACATCTACAACTTCACTTTTTAAATCAGGTAATAATTTTTTGATAATTCCAGCTTCTTGAATTCTTGCCCCAGATTCTAAGATTTCTTCAATAGAGGTAATTTCTCCAGAATCAACTTTTTTTCCTAGAATAGTTTTTGGGACCCAAACTTCTACTTCAGGCTCTCTTCGAGGTCGTTTAGGACGAGTATCAGCTCCAGGTGGTCCACGTCCATAAATTGGTGGGCCTTTACTTCGTCCACCTTGTCCAGGTCTACCTTGTCCAGGTTTGGCTTGTGCTGTTTGACTCATGTCTATTTGATATCTCCATCAATTGTAGATTTCATTTTAGAAACTTCATTTTTAACAGTAAGATGTTCACCATTAATTCTTTCATCAGGAGGAAATGTTTCAGAATCAGATGGAACTTGAAGACCAGAATCAACAACTCCTTTCAAAGCTGCAGCAACTCTTTGAGTATATCGTCTAGTACCAGTATACAAAATTGCATCTTTTGCACCTTGACTTAGTGCTTTTTTGCCTGCTAGATATCCAGTAAGATATGCGGCAGGTATGCTTTTTCTAGATCCTTTCCATCCTTTTTCTAGTAAATATCTAGAATGTGCAGATGCAATTACTTTATCTCCAGTCATTCCAGGTTTAAGAATTTGAACTAGTGTATTTTCATTGGTTATATTTACAGTAATAAAATCACGTTTTCCCATTAACATTGTTCCACGTTTTTTATAATTGGTCTTTTCGTCCCTAAGTCGTCTTAATATTTTTGAATAAGCCAATAGGATCCAACTTTGAAACTGCTATTATATACGTTAAGCGTGAAGTAATGCACAAAGTAAGGCTTTCTGAGTATGGAGTCTATTTTCAGCTTCATCCCAAACTAGAGATTGAGGTCCATCAATTACAGATGAAGTAACTTCTTGTTCTCGTTTTGCAGGAAGACAGTGTAAAAAGATCGCATTTTTGTCGGCAACATCCATAATTTTATCATTAACTTGATATTTTGGAAGGAATTTCTTCATTCTTTTAGGATCAATATTGTGAATTGAAGAATAAGTGTCAGTTACAATGACATCAGCATTTTTAGCTGCTTTTAGAGGATCAGTAGTTAATTCAATATCAGTTAAATTTTGAGAAAATTTTACAACAGATTTATCAGGTTGAAATTCCTTAGGAGTTGCAATAGACATGTGAGCACCAGATAAAGCTGCACCATAAATCATTGAATTACACACATTATTTCCATCTCCAATCCAAGCAATTTTTAATCCTTTGAGAATTTTTTTCTGTTCTTTAATGGTCATAAAGTCTGCTAAAATTTGACAAGGGTGAAAAGAATCAGATAGTCCATTAATTACAGGAACAGTTGCATGTTCAGATAATTTATCAAGTAAAGTGTGATCATAAACTCGAGCCATTATACAATCAGTGTATCGTGAAAGAGTTTTTGCAGTATCCTCAATTGATTCACCACGAGATAGTTGTGTGTCATTAGAGGATAAATTAATTGCATGTCCACCTAATTGATACATCCCCGTTTCAAAACTTACACGTGTTCGAGTTGAAGGTTTTTGAAAAATCATAGTTAATATTTTATTTTTCAAGAGAGGTTTGTTTCCATCTTTTTTTAATTCTTTTTTTAATTTAATGGAATGATCAATTAATCCTAAAAATTCTTTTGGTGTTAATTCTGCTAACGTAAGTAAATCTTTTGTTTTAATTTTCATTTTCTAAACCGTCCGAAGAATCCTCGTTTCTTTTGTGGTTCATCTTCTTTATCTTGTTTGTGCATCTCTTCTTTTTCATCAAATGTAATTACTGTAGACTCTACAGGATCAGGTTTACCATTTTTAATCCAATCACGAATTTTTTTACCAGTTTTGATTGCTTCAGCATCAGTTTCTGGTGGAGGAATATCAAATAAATCAGAATAAGTTGTAATTTCATCATTTGTGATTCCTTCAAATGGATCATTAGAGGTCAACTCAGGTTCGGGTGTTAGTTCAGGTTCTGGTGTTAGTTCAGGTTCTGGTGTTAGTTCAGGTTCTGGTTTTAATTTAGATACATCTGTTTGTTCAATTTTAACATCATCTAATGAACCAAAAACAGTTTCTAAAAAGATATTTTTGTCAAAAGGTTTTAAATCAGAATACTCTTGCCCAGTCCCCAAATAAAGAACAGGGGTAGAAGTAACAGTTACAATAGATAATGCAGCACCGCCTTTTGCATCAGCATCGCTTTTAGTCAAAATAGAGCCATTGAATTTTACATGATTATAAAATTCACGTGCTTGATTTACAGTGTCATTACCAGCTAAAGAATCACCAACAAAAATAGTCATATCAGGATTTACAACTTTAGTAATTTTTGCAATTTGTTCCATTAAGTTTTTACTGGTTTGCATTCTGCCTGCAGTATCAATTAACACACAATCTGTTTTATGAGATTTTGCATATAGTACTGCATCTCTAGCAACAGCTGCAGGATCAGATTCATAATTTTGTGCAACAAGTTTTAGATTTAGACGATTAGCATGTTCTCGCAATTGTTCTATGGCACCAGCTCTAAAAGTATCAGCAGCAGCAATTACAACTGAATATTTTTTTTCCTGAAGTAAAGATGCAAGTTTTGCTAAAGAAGTAGTTTTTCCAGTGCCATTAATTCCAACAAAAACAATCAAAAAAGGTTGATTTTGTTTCTTTTTTTCATCAATTTTTTCAAAAATATTAATCTCACCAGCGTTATCAAATAAACTAGAAATATTAGAAATTAAATTATCCTTAACAAATTTTTCAATTTCATTTTTATCAATTTTAGAACCAATTAATTTTTCTTTTAAATTAGATTTAATAGAATCAATAACTTCCCCAGCTACATCAGATTCTAAAAGAGAAATTTCAAGTTCAAAAAGAATATCATCAATATCTTTTTCGTTAAGTTCTTTTTCTCCAAGACTTTTTGCTACATTGGAAAACGCCTTACGAAGACTATCAAACATAATTTATCCTAAATTTGGTTGTTGTGGAGTTGTGATTGTTGCATTAATTGATTCATCTGTGCTTTTCCTTGCTCCAGTCTATTTGCAGCATCTTGTTTTTTGGAAGCAGTATCTTGTAAAGCAATTTCAATTTCTTTTATTCTGGCTTCAAAATAATTAATTGTTGCAGGAAAATCTTTTTCGACTGCAACACCAGCACCAATATTTACAACAATTTTGTTATTTGATGAAATTTTTGTAGGAATGTAAGCACCCATTCCAAGAGGAATTAAGGTATCAGAATCAGGCTGTGCTCCAAGTGCTTTAATTGATTCAATAGCACCAATTGATTCTCTAAGTATACTTAGAAAAGTTCCTTCTCTTTGAGATAAATCAGAAAAATATGTTTCAAGCATTTGCATCTGTTGCATTAATTGTTCAGCCTGTTGTTCACTCATTTACAACAGATCATGCCCAGATGGTTATAAATTGATTCATGACCTAAATTTAGAAATTAAAAAATAAATAAAAAATAAAGATTTAACTTTATTTTGCTTTAGAGAATCTATCTTCTACTTCATCCCAGTTTACTACATTCCACCATGCTTCAATGTATACCGGTCTTTTGTTTTGATAGTTTAGATAGTATGCGTGTTCCCAAACATCACAGCCCAATAATGGTACTAATCCTACAGTTCTTGGACTAGTTTGATTTGGCATTGATGTGTATTCAACTTTAGATGTTGAAGGATTGTATACTAACCATCCCCAACCACTGCCTTGAATTACTGCAGTAGTAGATGTGAATTTCTCTTTAAAGTCAGCAAAGCTTCCAAAAGAATCTTTAATTGCATCAGCAATTGATCCTCCAGGTTCTCCGCCGCCATTTTGTTTCATGCTATTCCAAAATAACCTGTGGTTATCGTAACCACCACCATTGAAATTAACTGCTCCTCTTTGTGCTTCTGGTACTGAATTAATATCAGATAAGATGGCCAAGATATCTTTTTCTTGAATATCAGATGGACATGCTTCAAGGGCTGCATTTAATTTGTCAGTGTATGCTTGATGATGTTTTGTATGATGTATCTCCATTGTTTTTGCGTCAATGTGAGGTGCTAATGCATCATAAGCATATGGCATTTCAGGAAGTGTGTATTTTTCCATGAGTTAATTTAAATTTTTATTCAATTTATTAGTTTAGTAAGCAATTCATTTTTACTTGTTAAAAAACTAAAAAAATTATGAGAACATTACTAATTTTTTCCATAACGGTAGTTTTAATGTCTACGGTACTTGTATCACAATTAATTCAACCTGAAAATCAAATTAGAACATACATTGAAAATAGTGTTCCGTATATTGGAACTGAAATTCCAAGAATGGACGGAATAGATGGGACTGGAATTAAAATAGCCGTTATTGATACGGGTGTAGATTTCAATCATCCAGATTTATTCGGATGGGGTCCAGATGGAAAAGTCATTGGAGGATATAATTTCATAGAAGAAAGTCAATTACCCATGGATACTAATGGGCATGGAACTAAAGTTGCAGGAATAATTGCAGCAGACGGAAATACATTAGGGGTTGCACATAAAGCAAAAATTCTAGCTTACAAAGTATCAGAAGATGGAGAAGGAGTATCATCAGAATTAATTAAAAAAGCAATTGAAAAGGCAATTGAGGATAAGGCAGATATCATCAATATTAGTTTAGGAGTAAATAAAACGAATTCAAAAATAGATAATGCCGTTAAACATGCATGGGATAAGGGAATTTTTGTAGTAACAGCTGCAGGAAATGATGGACCAGAATTAAAAACGATTGGAAGTCCAGGAAGAAATTTTGAATCAATTACAGTTGGTGCAACTTACAACAACATGACTTCAAGTTTAATTGCAACATTGAAAATAGATGAAAATCAGTATACAGTAATTCCATTGGTAGGATCTTCAAAAACACAAGAACCAGTAATTGGAGAAATAGTTTTTGGTGGTTTTGGAAAAAGTAGTGACTTAGAAAATATTGATGCAAAGGATGCAATACTAATTGTAGAAAGAGGGAGCGATATAGAAGGAGAATTATTATATTTTTCAATAAAAGAAATGAATGCAGTAAAAGCAGGAGCTAAAGCATTAATTGTTTACAACAATCAACCAGGAATTTTTTTGGGAGAATTAATTCATGAGTTTTCAGATCCAGGATATGCACCTCAAATTCCAGTAGTTTCAATAGATAGGGAAGAAGGGTTAGAAATTATCAAAACAATTGAAACAAAGAGTTTGGGAATAATGAATTTATTTTACAATCCAGATTTCATAGCACATTTTAGTTCAAGAGGTCCTGTTTCACCATTTTACATAAAACCAGACATTGTAGCGCCAGGGGCATACATCAATACTACACAAATTAATGCTAGTTACAATTTTACAAGTGGAACAAGTTTTGCAGCACCTCATGTTAGTGGTGCAGCAGCACTATTACTACAAAAAAATCCAGAATTACAAAATTATGAGATAAAATCATTATTGGTTACTACAGTTCAACCAGTTTCAAATGCATATGGACAAGAATTTTCATTGCATGAATCAGGTTCAGGAAGATTAGACATAGCTAATGCATATAATGCAAATTTAATTATCAGTCCAACAAATTTTGTGGTTAGTTTATCACCAGATCAACCCTCAATAGAAAAACAATTAGAATTAAAATTAATTCAAGGAACATTAGAAAAAATTGATGTTAGATTCGAAGGATCAGAATTCATAGAGTTTACACATAATCTTAAAAATAATAAGTTACAAATTGGATTCAGCATAGTTGGAGAAAAATATGGAGAACATGAAGGAAAAATATTCATCAATCATGAAAAAATACAATATACAATCCCAATTCTAATTCAGTACACAGAAGGTTCAATTTCAGCATACCAAGAAAATAAAAAATTATTTTTTGAAATAAATAATCCAGATAAATGGAGTTCTGCAAAGATTACAGTTACAAATAGTAAAAATGGAAATATACATACAATCACTGCAACACCAGATAAAAAAACATCATTAGAAATCTATGAGAATGGAGAGTATTGGATAGTTGCTAAAATTAGAGTTGATGAAAATACATCAAATGCATTTCATACAATCAAAATTACTTCACTTTCAGAAAAAATAGAATTAATAGATATTCCAGAAAAACAAATCATACTAATAATTTCAATAATTATAATTATCGGAATTATAGGATTGTCTATTAGAAAACAATCTATACAGAATATTTAGGACCGGCAGCAATTATTTCATCTGAAACATTCTCAAATTTCCTAAAGTTTTCAACAAACATTTGGGCCAGTTTTTTTGCAGAAAGATCATAGGAGTCTTTGTCAACCCAAGTATGTTTTGGATCTAAAATTTCAGATGGAACACCTTCAACATCAGTTGGAATATCAAGATTAAGTAAATCATCGTGGCGATACTTTACAATATCAAGTGCACCAGAAATTGCAGCAGTAACCATTGCACGACTATACTTGATCTTTATTCGTTTACCAACACCGTATGGGCCACCAGACCAACCAGTATTGACAAGGTAAACTACAGTGTTATGTTGATTAATTTTTTCACCAAGAAGTTTTGCATAAACTGAAGCAGGTCTAGGCATGAATGGTGCCCCAAAGCACTGAGAAAATACTGATTTTGGTTCTTTAATTCCTCTTTCAGTTCCTCCCAATTTACTAGTATAACCAGACATGAAATGATACATTGCTCCTTCTTTAGTTAATTTAGAAACAGGAGGTAAGACCCCTAAAGCATCTGCAGTCAAAAATACAATAACCCGTGGATTTCCACCAACACTAGGAATTACTGCACCTGGAATGAAATCTAAAGGATATCCAACACGAGTATTTTCAGTTAATGAATTATCATCATAATCTGGAATATTATCATTTAAGACAACATTTTCTAAAAGAGCACCAGGCTTAATTGCATTCCAAATTTCAGGTTCTGCTTCTTGACTAAGATTAATACATTTTGCATAACATCCTCCTTCAAAATTAAATGTCCCATCATCAGACCAACCATGTTCATCATCACCAATTAATTTTCTATTAGCATCTGCAGAAAGAGTGGTTTTACCAGTACCAGATAATCCAAAGAATAATGCAGTGTCTCCTTGTTCACCAATGTTTGCAGAACAATGCATTGGAAAAATGTTACGGCCAGGTAATAAGAAATTCATTATACTAAACATGGATTTTTTCATTTCACCAGCATATTCAGTTCCACCAATCAAAACTATCTTTCGAGTTAAATCAATTAAAATAAAGACATCAGTTCTTGTTCCATCAATTGCAGGATCTGCTAAGAAATCATTAATGCATAAAATAGTAAATTCAGGTTCATGTTTTTCTAATTCTTCAGTTGTAGGTCGAATAAACAAATTACTTGAAAACATACTTTGCCAAACATGATCATTAATTACTCGAATAGGTAAACGGGTTCCAGGATCAGATCCCACAAAACCATCAAAAACAAAAAGTTCTTTGTCATCAACAAAGTCTTTCATCTTTTCAAAAAGTTTTTCAAATTTACCACTTGGGAATTGATGATTAATTTTTCCCCAATCAATAGTTTCATGAGTAGTATCATCATATACAATAAATCTATCATCAGGGGATCTACCAGTATATTTTCCAGTATTTACTGAAAGGGAACCAGTGGAATTTACAACACCTTCTTTTCGTTCAACAGCTATAGACATCATTTCATCAGTGGATAAATTTCTATGAATCTTTAATGGATTAATGCCAAAAGCAGATAATTGTTCTAAAAATTGTTTAGTTATAGATCGACCAAGTAATTCAGTCAATATTCCAGTCTCCAGAGGATATTTGGACATAAACAGGCATCATAAGATATTTAGATCCGCACTGATTTTCCTTATTATCTCTTTTCCACATAGAATTTTTTTTATGTCGAGGAACGTATTTATTCCAAAAATCAGTACTTATTTCCATGCCAATCAATAAGGAACTGATCGAGAAGAGACAGGAAGTAAAAAAGAATAAACCTGATTTTGTTAGACCAGAAAGTTGGCGTTATGTTAGACTTCAAACTAATTGGAGAAAACCAAAGGGAATAGATCACCACCAAAGAAAACAAAAAAGTAGAGGTCGTCCAGGTTTAGTTAAAGTTGGATACGGTGGACCTAGAGATGCAAAAGGATTACATCCTTCAGGATTTACAGATAATTTAGTTTTCAACATGACAGATCTAGAAAAATTAGATCCAAAGAAAGATGGTGTAAGATTTGGACATAGTGTAGGTACTAAAAAAAGACGAGAAATAGTCGTCATAGCACTAGAAAAGAAATTTAAGATATTCAATGCAAGAGTGAGTGTAAATGGTAGTTAATCTTAGAGCAAAAAAAAGACTGGCTTCCAGAGTTACTGGTGTCGGAATTCATAGAATAAAATTTGATTCAGATCATCTAGATGATATTGCAGATGCAATTACTAGAGCAAACATTCGTAGTTTAATCACAGCAAATACAATTCAGATAAAACCATTTACTGGAACATCAAGAGGTAGAGCACAGCACAAATTAGAACAAAGACACAAGAGAGGAACAACACAGGGTTCCAAACAAGGAACAAAAGGTGCAAGAGTAGGTAAAAAAACAGTATATGTTGCAAAGGTTCGTTCACTAAGAAGATTATTGAAAATTGCAAAAGATAGAAAAGATTTGACTAATCCAGAATTTTGGACATTATACAAAAAAGTAGGCGGAAATACAGTTAGAAATAAAGCTCACTTGAGAACTTTGATGGACGAAATCAGAACAAAAAGAACAGATTAGAATACAAACAATTTTTTATCAAAATTTTTAATACTTTCATTTGTGATTTCTATACCTTCATCACTAAGCATTTTTGTTTTGACATTTTTACCATATGCATAACCACCAATTTTACCAGTAGACATTACAACTCTATGGCATGGAATCAAAACAGGATAAGGATTGTTGTTCATAACTTTTCCAATAATTCTTTGACCGTTTTTTAATCCAACTGCTTTTGCTAAATCACCATAAGTTGTAACATGTCCTTTTGGAACATCCAGTAATTTATTGTAAACTTTATGTTCAAGATTCATAATTTTATTATTTCAAGTGAAGTAGATTCAAGTAAAGTAAGGACTTTTTGTTTGTTTGATCCTAATCCACGCCAATCTAAAAGAGCAAATTTTGCCATATCATTTTGTGCAATAATATGAGAAAATAATTGCTCATCAAGATCATTTAATGCATGTTTTGGTATTACTGTTCCAAGAGCATATTTCCCCTCAAGTAGTTCATGGGTAAATTTTGATGAATAATGAGTACCACCAAAACAAATTGCTACAGGATTTTTAGCAATGGTATTAGAAAAAACATGATGAACCAACTTGGCAACAGAAACACACAATGAAACATCAGTCCATTGTTTCTCAGTAGTACCAATTTCAATGAAAATTGTAGGTTTAGTTAATGCAGTAGGACCGTGATGAGTAGCTTCAATAGTTATTTGAAATTCTGAAAATTTAGATTGATTTTTTTGTAATGCTTGAAGGTATGCTTTTTGAAGATGTGGATGAGGTACAGCAACTTGTCTAGCGTTACCACCAAATTTAGATTCAGAAAAATTTCCAGTACTATGACAAGTTAATGCCAATACACAGGATTTTGCAGCATGTTTTGAAAGAAACACAAATCCAGCATAATCATATTTTTCTTCAAGCCAATCAGCAGAAATGGTAGGAGTTGAGATTATGATCAAATCATAATATTCTCCACGAAAAATATCACCATCCAAAATCATTTTCTGTGAAAGAAATTTTGCCATATTGTAACCCGCAGGATCATCACGATATGCAACTAATAGTTCCATGAGATAAGAATTATAAGGACACCCTATTAATTTCCACCAATGAACCCTAAACAGATCTTAAAGAATATGTCCAATACTATGAAGATGGCTAAAAAGCCAGATAAAGATGAATATTCACAACATCTAAGATTAGTCCTAACTGGAATTCTAGGTGTAGGTGCCATTGGATTTATAATTCAGTTTGTATTTTCGGTAGTTACATTTGGTCGATAAAATTGTCTGAAGAAATTAAATCACATTTATTTGCAATCAGAACCACAGGAGGTCAAGAAAAAGTTGTAATGAGATTATTAGAAGCTAAAGCCAACGCTAACCAGATTAACATTCAATCAGTATTTTGGGTTAGTGATCTTAAGGGGTATGTAGTAGTTGAAGCAGTTAATCCTAGTGACGCATATTTAGCAGTTGAAGGTGTAAGACACATTCGAGGTCAATTAAGAGGGGAATTAGAATTTGAAGATATTGAAGGATACTTAATTAAGAAATCAACAGTTTCAACATTAGCAGTAGACAGTGTTGTTGAAATTACAGCTGGTCCATTCAAGGGAATGAAGGCAACAATTACCAGAATAGATGTAGATAAAGAAGAAGCAACAGTTGTTTTGTTAGATGCATCATATCAATTACCAGTAACAGTAGATGCAAACTACCTAAAGCTCTCGAGTGGAGCTTAGGAAGGATTAAATTTTCATTTTGAGTTGAATAGATAATGGGAGAACAAAAAATAACAGCACTTGTAACAGGAGGAGGAGCATCATCTGGTCCACCATTAGGTCCAGCATTAGGCCCTCTAGGCGTTAACATCATGGAAGTTATCGCAGCAATTAATGAAAAAACAAAAGATTTTGAGGGAATGAAAGTTCCAGTAACTGTCATAATAGATACAGATACAAAAAAATATGAAATTGAAATAGGCATCCCTTCAGCTGCAGCACTAATTATGAAAGAAGCAGGAATTACAAAAGGTTCAGGCACATCAGGTACTGAATGGGTAGGGGATGTTACAATGGATTCAATTATCAAAGTAGCAAATACAAAACTCGAAAAATCTTATGCGACATCATTAAAATCAGTTGCAAAAACCATCATTGGTACATGTTTAGCATTAGGAGTTAAAGTGGAAGGAAAAACTCCAAAAGTGATTACTGCTGAAATCAATGAAGGTAAGTGGGATGAAAAATTCCAATAATTATTCAATAAGATAAACAGGATCTTTATCGGTTTTTTGTAATTCGACAAAGGTTTCGGTATTTTGAATACCTTCTATTTTTCCAATTTTTTCAATAACTACATTATGTAATGCTTCAAGATTTTTAGCATAAACCTCAATTATAATATCAAATCTACCAGTTACTTCAGAAATAGAAGCAATCTCAGAGGTTTCCATGAATTTTGCATGTATTTGATTTTTTAATTTAGGATCACGATTAATTCCAACAGATGCCTTTACCCCAATGCCCAACAAAGATTCATCAATATCGATAGTAAATTTTTTAATTAACTTTTTTTTCATTAATCGCTTAATTCTACTATACAGCACGGAGGCGTTAATTCCAAGTTTTTTAGATAAAGTAGGAACAGAAATAGATCCATCCTGAGTTAATTCAAATAGTAATTTCATATCAAGATCATCAAACTTATGCAATATGCTAGAAAATTGTGATTGTGATTTAATATGTGTAAGTTTAAGAAAATTTTGCCTTTAAATTACAACTATTAGGCATAAAAAATGAAATTCTTTAAAATAAAAGATGAGCAAAAATACAAGCCCTAAACGATTTTAAGTAGGTTTTGTCAAAATTGTTCGTAATGATTACAGAAAGCCAATTGGGAGAATTGATAACAAAAGTCAAAACAGAATCTAAAAAGAGAAAATTTAAACAATCTATTGAGCTAATTATTAATTTTAAAGATATTGATGTGAAAAAAGGATTTGCAATTAACGAGGTAATTCAACTTCCAAAAACAAGTTCACCTGCAACAGTATGTGTTATTGCTACAGGAGATATGAATCAAAAAGCAAAAGCTGCAAAGGCAGACATAGTCATTGGAAATGAAGAATTAGCAAAATATGAAGCTGATAAAAGAGAATCTAGAAAATTCATTAACAAGTATGATTTCTTTTTAGCAGATACACAAATTATGCCAACAGTAGGAAAAGCTTTAGGTCAACTTTTAGGTCCTAGAGGAAAAATGCCAACACCAGTTCCATTTAATGCATCAATTGATGCGTTCCTAGCAAGATTTAGAACATCAATTAAAGTTAGAACAAGAGCATCATTATCAATATCTTGTAAAATAGGTGATGAGTCAATGGAAGATGCAGATTTAGCAATTAACGCTTTTACAGTTATGAATACAATAGAAAAGAAATTACCAAACGGTGAGAAAAATATTAGTAAAGTTTTGATAAAAACTACAATGGGTAAACCACTAAAACAAATTCAGGAGATAAAGAAGAAACATGCATGAAAATAGAACAACATATCCTAAAAGAAAAATGGAAATGTATCAAAAATTAGTAGAGTTACCAAAAAAATACAAAACAGTTTCAATAATTAAAATGAGAAAAGTCCGTTCAACACAAATTTTACCATTAAGAAAAACTTTGAAAGGAGAAGTAGAAATTGTATGTGTCAAAAATAATATTGCACAAAAAGCATTAGAGAAATTAGACATTCCAGGAATTAAAGAAATTTCTGTAGATCTAAAAGAACAAGTGATATTCATTTTTACAAACATGTCACCATTCAAACTAAACGTATTGCTGGGCAAAAACAAAGTCATGATGGGTGCACGTACTGGAGATATTGCAAGTATCGACATTGTAGTGCCTGCTAAAAATACAGGAATTGCACCAGGACCAATGCTTACAGAATTTAAAGATGCAGGAATTCCAACAAAAATTGATCAAGGAACAATTTGGATTGCAAAAGATACAACACCTGCAAAAAAGGGAGATATAATTAATGAAAAATTAGCATCACTTTTGGGTAAATTAGATATTAAACCAGTTGAAGCAGGAATTTCACTTTATTCAGCAGTAGAACACGGTCTAAAATATACAGCAGAGGAAATGATAGTAGATGTTGAGAAAACAAGAAATACATTTGCACAATTCCACCAAGAAGCAGTATCATTGTCAATTGAAGTAGGATACATTACTGCAGATAACATTTCACAAATACTTAGTAAAGCATCACAATCTGCACGCTCAGTATCTATTGAATCAGGTTTCATGACAAGTGAAACAAAAGAACAAATTTTACAAAAAGCAGATGCTCAAGCAAAAGCAATTGTAGCACAATCTAAAGATTATACTCCAGCCTAATCAATCAGTATTTTTTACTTTAGGTAAATTCCAATTATACTTCATTGCAGTTAATCTCAATAATGAAGTAAGAACAATTCCAGTAATAGTAGCATAAGCTAGTTCATTTGTAAAATATAAAATTATTGAGAAAACAACAATGCCAATAAAACTTGCAGAAAGATAAAATTCTTTGATAAAAACAATTGGGACTTGATTAACAAAAATATCTCTAAGTATTCCACCTCCAGTAGCAGTTAAGATACCTGCCAATAGAATTGCCAAAAAATTTAATCCAAAAATAGTGTACGCAAAAGTTGCACCAATGATAGTAAACACACCCAATCCAATAGCATCAAATTTCAAAAATAAATTCCAGTGTTTTTTTAATCGTGAATACAAAAAGAAAATTACAAGTCCAGATGCAATTGTAACTATAACATAGTTAGGATCTACAATAGAATTTGGAACTCTTCCCAAAACAATATCTCTGATAGTACCGCCTGCAACTCCAGTGATAGTTGCAAGTACTAAAATTCCTACAATATCAAGTTTTTTCTCAATTGCTTTAAAGGCACCTGTAATTGCAAATGCCACAGTACCAAAAAGATCTAAAACATAAATAAAAAATTCAGAACTAAAAGAAATTTCTGTCAACAAATGGAAATGTAGTACAGAGGGTAATTAAGATTAATAAAAATAAAGATAAAATTAAATTGAAAAAATAAAGTTGCTTAGCCGAATAAGGATGATAATCCTTCCATGGCTGCTTCTTCGTTTTTAGGTTCTTCTTTCTTTTCTTCTTTTGCAGGTGCATCTGCTGCTGCTGCCGGTGCGGCTGCTGCTACAGGTGCTGCTTTAACTGCCTCATCGATATTAACATCGGCTAAGGCTGCAACTAGAGATTTAACTTGGGCTTCATTAACTTCAGCGCCAGATGATTTAACAACTGAACTGAGGTTTGCCTCGTTAACTTCTTTTCCTAGTTTGTGAAGAAGTAATGCAGCGTAAACATATTCCATTGTAACATGAATTTCTTAGAGCATAATATAAAACTATGGAGAAGTTATGACTAAAATTAAATATCTAATTTAGAATCTTTAGACTTCTACAAACAGCATACAGAGTTCGTCTTAGAGTTGGATCCGTTAAAGTATCCATTCTATTTTTTAAAATTCGTTTTGCTTCATCTCGTTCATCACCTGGAGCCAAAGATAGAACATTGTTAATGAATTCAGGTAATGATTCACGTATCCAACCATCAAGCATTGCATAAATTTTTGGAGGAATAATATCACATTTATCAACATCAAGATCTAAAACTTCAGCAAAATTTTCAGATTCCACTCGATACACCAATGCTAAAACTACATTATCAGGAGTTGGGTGGTTAAGGATTTCATTAGATCTTTCACCAGTTTTACCTTGAGCTATTTTATTTTTGAGACCAATTGGATTTACAATAATACCAGTAACACCTACTTTTCTATCATCAACACCAGTTACAACAGCAAAAATAAAGTCATTAAATTCTCCATTTTTTTTAATTGAAAAAATAGTAGCCCCTTCCTTAAGAGTAGGTTTACTTCCAAACATGATTAGGGTACCAGATAGATTGTATTTAATGTAATCATTAATCGACAATTCTTAATATTGGAAAATAATATCCTTCAACATTGGATAAAAATCAAATTTTAAAAGAATTTTCAGCAGATCCTGACAGATATTATAAAGTAAAATTATTTGAAGAGCAAGGATTTATCAGAAAAGCCTGTACAAAATGTGGTAGGTTCTTTTGGACTCTAGATGCAAACAGAACACTTTGTCCAGATGATGGTACTGATACATATTCATTCATTGGAGATCCGCCAACAACAAAACGATTTGATTACACACAAGCTTGGAAACAAGTAGAAGAATTTTTTGTAAAAAATAATCATACTTCAGTTAGCAGATATCCAGTGGTATGTAGATGGCGTGATGATTTGTATTTTACAATTGCATCAGTAGTTGATTTTCAAAGAGTAATGGGAAGTAAGGTAGTCTTTGAATTTCCTGCAAACCCCCTAGTAGTTCCACAAACATGTTTGCGTTTTAATGATTTAGAAAATGTAGGAGTTACGGGCAGACACTTTTCTAGTTTTTGTATGATTGGGCAACATAGTATTCCAGAGAATGGAGGATATTGGAAAGATGAATGTGTAGATTTAGATTTTAGATTATTAACACAACAGTTTGGAATTAAAAAAGAAGAAGTAGTTTTTGTAGAAGATGTATGGTCAGGTGGCGGTTCATTTGGCTCATCATTAGAATATTTTGTTAGAGGACTGGAGCTTGGAAATGCAGTGTTTACAGAATTCCAAGGAGATCTTGGACAACACACCACACTTGATCAAAAAATTATAGATATGGGTGCAGGACTTGAAAGATTTGCATGGATTACAAATGGTACTCCTACAGCATATGACTGCTGCTTTGGTCCAGTAAATCAGATACTCTTTGAGAAAATTGGAATAGATTCTAATTCTGAAATGCTAAAAAAATACTTTACAGAAATTGCAAAAGAGATTGATCATTTTGATGATCTAAACCAAGTAAGACGTCTTGCAGTAAAAAATGCAGGAATTACAGATGATCAACTAAAGAAAATAATAACTCCACTTGAAGGAATGTATCTAATTGCAGATCATCTCAGGACATTAATTTTTGCAATTGCAGATGGCGCATTGCCAAGCAATGTCGGAGGAGGATACAATCTTAGAATGATGTTGCGAAGAATCAATGGAACAATTAATCGATTGAATCTAAAATTAGACATTGATGAATTAATTGATGCACATATTGATTATCTCAAAGATACCTATCCAGAGTTAGATGAGAAAAGAGAAGATGTCAAGATAATTCTCAAGATAGAATCTTCAAGGTATGAGGAATCAAAGATCCACATGAAGAAAAAGGCAGAAAAGATTCGTGAGAAAGGTGCACCATCAGTGGATGAACTCATCACATTGTACGAATCAGATGGAATTACACCTGAATATCTCAAAGAAATTGATGCAATTTCTGAAATCCCGTCACAATTTTACACTAAACTATCTGACTTGCACCAGTCTGAAAAGAAAAAGGCAATCACAGAACTTCCGCTAGAAGAGTTACCAGAAACTGAAATGCTATTTTACAAAGATGACCCAATGGAGTTTGAGGCCAAAGTAATCAAGGTTTTAGATGATCAAGTCGTATTAGATAGAACTTCATTTTATGCAAGAGGTGGAGGACAAGAACCAGATTTAGGAACCATAGCAGGATTCAATGTGGTTAATGTAGATAAACACGCAAACATTATTGTTCACAAGTTAGAGGGAGGAATTCCAAAAGAAGGTGATACGGTACAATGTAAGGTAGATCAAACAAGACGTGCAAACATTACTAAAAACCATACCAGTACACACATCATCAATACATCATCAAGGGGAGTGTTAGGTTCTTGGATTTGGCAACACTCTGCGTTTAAAGATCATGATCATGCTAGGTTGGACATAACACATCATTCATCATTAACGGATGAGCAAGTAAAACAGATTGAAGATGCAGCTAATCAAATGATAAAAGAAAATTATCCAGTTAATATCAATTATTACGACAGAGGAACTGCAGAACAAAAATATGGTTTTAGAATTTATCAGGGCGGTGTAGTTCCAGTAAAGTCAGTTAGAATTGTATCAATTGAGGATAAAGACATTGAAGCATGTGGGGGAACACATGTAAAGAAGACTGGAGATATCGAACTAATTAAAATTACAAAAACTAAAAGAATTCAAGACGGTGTAGTTCGTATAGAATTTGTCTCAGGACCAACTGCATTCCAATATGTAAAAGACCAAGAAGAAGAATCAAAGAAACAATCTGCAGATGACATTGCAAAAGAAAAATTAGAAAAACTGCGAGAAGAAAATAAAGAGAAATCAAGAGAACAGATTCCTATACTATTAGAAAAGATTCTAGCTGGCCAATCAGGTGAACTAGATGAGATTACAATTAAAAATAAAATCTGCTTTACATCAAGTGAGAATTATGATGATTATTTCCACCAAACCTTTGGAAAGAAGCTAGTTGCCAAAGATGGTACTGCAGCATTTTGTGGAATTTTTGAAGCAGGTCCAACCATACGAGTAATGATATTTGCAGGTGAGCAATCAGGGGTAAATGCAGGGGAGATTGCCAAGGAAATAGCCTCAATTTTAGGCGGTTCAGGTGGCGGTGATGCTAAATTTGCTCAAGGTGGAGGAAAGGACACATCTAAAAAAGACGCTGCAATACAAAAAGCAAAATCAATGATTTTAGGATAATATTATGATAAACTGGAATAAAATAGAAACAAAATGGCGAAACAAGTGGGCCGAATCAAAAGACTTTGAGACAAATCCAAATGAGAAACCAAAAAAGTTCATCACTGTAGCTTATCCATATCCAAACTCTCCACAACATATCGGACATGGAAGAACATACACACTAGCTGATGTTCATGCAAGATTTTATCGAATGCAAGGGTATAACGTATTGTTCCCAATGGGATTTCATTACACTGGAACTCCTGTACTTGGAATGGCAAGAAGAATTCAAGCTGAAGAAAAAGAAATTCTTGATGGATTAAGAAATGTATATCATGTTCCAGAAGAGGACATCAAAACATTTGTTGAACCAATTAAAATTGCAGATTATTTCCATGAAGAGATAAAATCAGGAATGATAGAGATGGGTTATTCAATTGATTGGAGACGAGAGTTTACTACTATCGTTCCAGGTTATCAAAAGTTTATCGAATGGCAAATTACAACACTAAAAGAAAATGGTAAAATTATTCAAGGCAGTCATCCAGTTGGTTGGTGTCCAAAGGATCAGAATCCCGTATCGCAACACGATACAATGGGTGATGTTGAACCAAAAATTGATGATAAAAATTTCCTAGTCAAATTTTCATTTGGTGAATTTGTTTTTCCAGTTACAACACTAAGACCTGAAACAATTTTTGGTGTAACTAATTTGTGGGTCAATCCAAATGTGATATACAAAAAAGTTACAGTAGATAATGAAACATGGATAGTTTCAGAGCAGTGTGCACGTAAAATAGCATTCTTTGAAAAAGAAGTAAAAATAATTGGAGACATTGCAGGTAGTGAGATTATAGGAAAATCAGCTATTGCACCAAACAGTGGTAATGAGATTCCAATTTTGCCTGCAGAGTTTGTAGAGCCTGGAATGGGTACAGGATTAGTAATGTCAGTGCCTGCACATGCACCAAAGGATTACCAGGCATTGATGGACTTGAAGGCTAAAAATCACGAATTGGCCTCTAAAATTGAGCCTATTCCAATTATTGTAACTCCAGGATATGATGAATATCCTGCAAAACAGATTTGTGAAAAACTAGGAGTATCAAATCAATCAGATGACAAACTAGAGGAGGCTACAAAGGAATTATACCTCAAAGAGTTTACTGATGGAAAGTTAAATGAAAAATGTGCACAATTTAACAATGAAAAAGTACAATTTGGTAGAGACAAAGTAAGGGAATGGCTACAAGAAAATAACCATCTAGAAAAATTCCCAGTGTTAGAGAATGCACCAGTACATTGCAGATGTGGTGCAGAATGTGTTGTTAAAATATTGAACAATCAATGGTTTTTGAATTATGGTGATGAGGAATGGAAAGAACTTGCAAGAAATTGTTTTGATGGGATGAACATTCTACCAAGTAATATTACAACAGAGTTCAAAGAAGTAATTGATTGGTTGCATGAGCGAGCATGTGCAAGACAACAGGGGTTGGGAACTAAACTTCCATGGGATAAGGATTGGATTGTAGAATCACTTTCAGATTCTGTGATTTACATGGCATACTATACAATTTCACGATTTGTAAATGATGGAACAGTTAATGCTGAGAATTTAACTAGAGAATTCTTTGATTACATATTATTAGATAAAGGAGATTTGGCTCTAGCTGTATCAACATCCAATCTTACAGAGGATGTAATTGGTACCATGAAAAAAGAATTCAATTATTTCTATCCAGTAGATTCAAGACATTCAGGTAGAGATTTGGTACAGAATCACTTGTCATTTTTTGTATTAAATCACGTTGCAATATTTGAGAAAAAATTATGGCCAAAAGAAATTGTTGTTAATGGTAGTGTAATGATGGATGGTGCTAAAATGAGTAAGAGTATGGGAAATATTATTCCACTACGAACTGCAATTAGAGAACATGGTGCAGACCCCATAAGACTAGCTATCATATCATCAGCTGAATTACTTCAAGATGCTGATTTTAACATGGAATCAGTTTATGGTATTTCAAACAAGATTGAAGCGTTACTAGAGGAGTGCTCTAGGCTCAAAAAAGGAACAATTGGAGAGTTACAAACAGAAGATAGATGGATTGTATCAAAAACTCAGAATATAATTTCACAAGTTACAGAAGCAGTAGAAAAAATGAGATTGCGTGAAGCACTACAGGATATTTTATTTACATTTGAAACTGACTTGAGCTGGTATAGTAAGAGAGTAGAAGCTAAAGGTAGAGATGATGTATCAGGAATATTACATTACATTAATTCTGTTCGTGTTGCAATGTTGTCTCCATTTGCACCACATGTAGCAGAAGAAATGTGGGAGAATCTTGGATACTCTGACGTAGTATCAAAGTCAGCATGGCCAGAATTTTCTAAAGATAAACTAGATGCAACATCCATTCAATCCGAAGAGTTGTTAAAATTAACTATTAATGATATTGCAAATATTCTTAAAGTTACAAAGATTGATCCAAAGAAAATTGTAATCTATGTAAATTCAGATAGTATGAAATCCAAAGTGTATCGTAAGATATTGAGTATAATGGTTGGTGGTCAGAACAACATGGGAGTTGTAATGAAGGAATTAATTGCAGATCCTGAAACTACAGAGGCTAAAAAGATGCCAGACTATATTCAAAAAGTAATCAAGGATTTGCATTCTGAATCTGAAGAAATTAAAAATATGAAATTAGAATCAGAAGATTTTGATGAGAAAGAGTTTTTGTCATCAGAGTTAGCTAGTATCGGTAAGAAAGAGTTTGGTGTAGATATTACAGTTTATTCAGAAAGTGATTCGGATATTTACGATCCAAAAGGTAAAGCTAGACATGCAAGGCCTTTCAAGCCTGCAATATTGATTGAATAGTGTTTAGATAAATTCCCTTCAGATATTTTATCGAATTGATGTAAGTTTCTACACTCGCCCGGGGTAAAAATATCCCAATTTTCTTAAGATCTTCTAAAAGTATTTTTGCTTTATCCAGTACTTCTTTTGGCAGACCCTTAATTCCTTCTTCTTTAATAATTTCCCATGTTCCTGATTATTTTTGGTAATTTCTTTATTTTTTAATTACAGTTAAAGTAACTTTGACATCTGTTTATCTAATTTATGATCGATTAATATAGATAAATCTATATTCGTGACTAATATAGATCGATATGATATCGATATTTAAATAGATCATATGCTCTAATCAATCTATGGTGCTATTGTTAATTGGCTAAAAAACCTGAAAAATTTATCAAATTTAATAAAAATAATCCTTTCATTGAATTTACTAAAAATAATCGTGAATTTCGGTGTGTTGAATGTGATAAAGATATTCTAAATGAAAGTGGGGCAACAGTTCATTCTACTAGAATTCATAAGATGAATCTTAATGGTGCTCCATCAAAGTCAAAAATCAAAAAAAATAAGTCTGCATCAAAAATTATTGATTCTACCTCTGAATCTAATATTGAAGAGGATGATCCAGATAGTGAGACTAGAATGACAATGAATGCAACGGATGATGCAAAATCTGCTGCAAAAATTCTCAAAGATATTCCATTAATGTACACATACTATATGCTAAAGAACAAAAGAATAATTGATCCTAAGTGGTCTTTACATGATTTTTTACGAGAAGCTGCATACATGTATGCTAATAGATATGGTGTCATTCAGAATTTTTATCAAGATGATAAGTTACTTGATGAGGGGATTCAACGTAATATGGAATTGATTCGAGAACATTGGGCTGAATATGATTTAGACCAACTTGTTGATTCTGTTAAAAATTAAATACTCATTTTTATTTTTTAACTATTTCAAAACTGTCGCATATTGAGTTTTATCAGAATTAAAAATAATTTTAACCCCCATGACCAAAGGATGTGGGAACATGAAACAAAGAACAAAGGATCAAATTCTAAATTATCTTCATGATTGTTATTCACAAAATGTGAATGCGGTTGTAACAGTATCACAAATTGGTGCACATCTTGGAATAAAGGGGACCATCATAAAGCCAATTTTATTAGATTTAAAAAAAAATGGTTTTGTGGGTGCAGTTCGCAGTGAAATAGGAGAATCAGGATATCAAATTATTTCTAAAGGGTTGGACAAAAATAAATCTAAACTTTCAGAATTAAAAGGAAATAATTAATCAGATCAAAGAAATAAAATAGTAAATAATGAACCAGTTACACAAGCAAGTCCAGATGTAATTGCAAAATTTCAGCAAACAGAAAATATTGAATAGTCATCAATAGGTACTAGAATTTTATTAAGATCCATAAAAAAACTATCTAATATTAAGAGTAAAATTAATTTTCAATATCTAAATCAACATGAACTTGTGTAATACATGAATTAAGTTGCTCTTCATTGCCAAGCCAGGTTTCACGACAATTTTGAATTTGCTCTTCATATGTATCCCAAAACTGATTACTTTGAAGTAGAGAATTTTTTCCATCCTTTGCCATATGATAAACTTCAAGTCCGGTAAACCCCTCATACCTTACAATCATTTTTTCATGAGATTCCTCAAATCGTTTTAATTCAATGTAACATGTTTCTTGAGAATAACCAGATAGTTCTTCGCATTGATCTCTTTTCATTTGTAATTCATAGTATGATAATTCTAAATTTCTCAATTCTCGTTCTTTAACAAAATCACCATAATCAGCAGTAGCTATAATTCCAATGAATATACCAACTACAATTACCATTGCAACTACAACGATTGTTTTCATAATGTATGGCTATTCCTCATAGATATTATCCCTTTTTGAAATATACACAACAATAATACTCCCTATTAGGGATTATTACAATTAGAAAAATAATGGAAAATGACAGATTATCTGAATGGTTTGTTCCAAAATTTGGTTCACGAAATTTTAGATTATCAATAGGAATTTTGTTTTTACCTTATACGGGAATGGTGGTGTCATTTGCAATATGGGGTTCTCTTTCAGTAGAATATGATCTTAATCGAATAGCATCTATTGGTTTACTCTATTTTTTTGCAATTGGAATAGCAGCACATTGTCTTGATGCATTAGGAAGTAAAAAAAAGCCGTGGGGCCACATATCACATACAAAAATTTGGATTGTATCAATTATCTCATTAGCCATATCTTTTTCAATTGGGTTGCATTATGCATTTTTAGATTCATGGTTATTATTTCCAATAGGAATAATTGAAGGATTTTTTCTTTTTGCATATAATCTGGAATTATTTAAAGGGAAATTTCACAACAACGTATCATTTGTAATATCATGGGGTATTATGCCTGTTTTTGCAGGAGCTGCAATTCAATCAAACACAATATCAATTGAAACAATAATTTTATCGGCAATTGCAGGTTTTGCAAGTTATCTCCTAATCATTACATCAAAAAAATATAAAATTCTAAAACAGCAAAATGCAAATTATGAAATATATTATAAAAAAGAAACAATGCTCAAAATTATAACATCTACTGTAATAATTGGTACAGTTTTATTTTTTTTCACAACATACCTTTAATTCATTAAAATAGATTATACAGTATTGAATAAAACTAAAGATTTGTTAAATAAAATATTAGATGCGCCTGTAGGTCAAGTTGTAGCAGTTTTGGGTGAAGTACTAAATTGCAATATTAAGTTACAAGTTATAGAGCAAAACACAATTTCTCCTAATCAATTTGTGAGAAATATTTCAATCACAGCACAAGAATTTCCCGTGATAAAAGCCAATGTTAAATTTGATTCTACAGTCTTGCCTGAATTAATTATGACAGATCTTTTAAAGAAAAAACGTGGTGTTGGAACAATTCTAAATGTAAATAACATTAAAACCATCCGAAAAATTTTGTCGTTAAATCAAGATGAAAATAGTGCGTCAAGAGAATATCAAATTATTCATGATGGCATAGTTTGGTTTACCATAATTGAAGAAATAAAGTTAGGCAGTTTTGGTTCCAACAATAATAGTTGAAGTACCCCAAGTCAAATCTTGTCTGTTGACTGTCATTCCATAATCTCTCATAGTTTCTTCATATTCTTTAACCCAATTTGTGGCCCTTATCAGAGAAGGCAGATCATCAAATACATTTTTCCAGTTAGGAATAAAAAATCCTAGAAAATAAAGTAGTTTAAAATACAAATTCCACATTTTTTGTACAAAGAAATTTTTTGGATATGTAAAATCATGTAAAATTATTTTCCCACCTACATTCAGATGTTCAATGCAATTTTTTATCAAAATTTTAGTTGAACAATATTTTGGCAGATAAGATGCTGTAATACAATCAAATTTTTTTCCCAGATTAAGTTTTTCAGCATCTTGATTTACAAAAGAGATATTTGGATATGACATTAATTTTTTTTTTGCTTTTTCAAGATAGGTTTTAGTAATATCCACACCAGTAATTTTGGCTTGCGGTAATTTTTTTGCAATTTGTTTTGTAAGGATTCCAGTACCACATGCAAGATCTAATACTGTTTTTTGATCAGATAATTGTTCTAAAATCTTATGTTTCCAAAGAGAGTCTTTTCCAAAAGTAGTCCAATGTACTATATCATCATATGAATTAGAAGTATTGTTAAAAAATGTAGGAACCAAATCTTTTGGGTTTTCCTTAATCATCATTATCCAATATTACACATAGATATTATCACTTTTTAAAAAATAAAAACACAAAACCGGCGGGCTTAAGATCAACACCAACGAGGTGATCCGATGAGAGCCCATTTCACTTAAGATCAGAAAGTGTCCTTTTCTGATGACAGTGATTTTGTCTTAAGATCTGAAATTATTATTTGCAGATGACAGACTTGGTCTTGTAATTATGTTAAGACAATTTTTCTATATAATCAAAACTACTAATTTGTACTAGTGGTAAATTAACGCTAACTAGTGCCATGAAGTTTGATTTCAGATAGTCTATTTATTAGAGTTCAAGGATTTAAAAAATATCTTGAAGATTGCAGTAATGGGGATGGGTGTAGCAGGCTCTTATCTAATGGCCAGACTAAAAGACTCAGAACATGATGTAACAGGATACGAGAGAAACATAGAGGAAAAACACGATTCAATTTGTGCATGGGGAACAATAAAATCAGAACTAGCAGTAATGTGTAAAAAGACTGGAAGAGATTTTGATAACTTTCTAATTCATGACGGAAAACAAATGCATGTAAAAATGAATGATGATGTTAAATTTGATATTGGATTAAAAGGATTATGTACCTATAACAAATTAGGATTAATCAAAGATTTCATTAAAGATTCTAAAGTAATGTATGGTAAAGCTCCAAAACTAGAAGAGTTAGAAAAAGAATATGATATGATAGTTGATTGTACAGGATTTAACAGAATGTATTTACCAAAAATGAAAGAAGATTTCTTTTTACCAACGTATGAATACAAAGTAGAGTACGAGGACAAAGTTCCGTTTGATGACTTTTACATTGAGCCATTTCCAGGAATGTCAGGTTACTTTTGGTACTTCCCACTAGGAGGTAAATTTGCACATATTGGTGCAGGTGATTATAATAAAGACCACATAAAGGCAACAGACAGATTTTTGAAAAAGCATGGCGGTAAAATCGTTCAAACAAAAGGTCGTCCAATTAGATTAGCAACTCCAAATAAATGCAAACCATACTATTCAGGCAAAGTAGTTGGGGTCGGAGAATCAATTGGTACAGTCTACGCTCTACTTGGTGAAGGAATTATTCCATCAATGCAGTGTGTTGACATATTTCTTGAAAATATGCATGATTTCAAAGCATATGAAAAAGCAGTTGAGAAACACTACAAGGTATATGCCAAAGTCTTTAATTTTGTACATGCAAAGATTCAGAAAAACTTTAGTTTCCTAAAGGCATTACCAGATTTTATTGCGATTTTCTTATACATGAAAAAGAACGAAGATAGATTTGGAATGCATATCAAAGTTGCAGATTTACTAAAAGTTGCTAAAGCATAATCAGCTTAAAGATTTTTTGTAAAGAAAATACTAGAATTTTCAAATCCCAAATGCTCATAAAACTTGTGTGATTCAATACGTTGATTTCCAGATTCTAGTCTCATTCTATGACATTTTTTCTCTTTTCCAAGTTCAATTAAAAAATTAATCAATTTTTTTCCAATTCCCTTAGAATGATAATTTGGTAAAACAATCAGTTCAGGAACATACATTTCTAATGTATTTTGATTCAATCTAGATAGAAATATCATACTAATCATACCAACAATTTTTGAATTTTCAATTTGAGCAACTAGAATTTTTTTATCATCTTCATTCATGTAGTTTTTTAGTAATTTTGTAAATGTCTCGAGTTCATTATCTTTTTGAGGTTTTGGTCTTCCAAGTTCATACAATAATTCAAGAAGTGACGGGATATCATCATAAGTAGATTCCCTAATTGTAACATTTTCCATAGAAATGTATTGTAATCATTTCTTTTAATGAGTATGTTTTACTCTAAGAAAAACTAACAGCACTAAATCCTTCCCTATTGGTTCGATTTGATGCCATGTTGTAATCATAAATTGTAGTAGAGTATGCTCGTAGTTCTTCTTTCATTTGTTCCAAATTATCTGCAAGATAAAATCCAGGACAATCGCCTGTAAATTGATAAGTTGCATGTACACGTGCTTTTCCTTGTTCATTTTCTAGCCAGCTAGCAAATGGGTACAAATAGCAAACTCCAGGTCTGTCAGGATGCATACTACATGCACCTGCATCATCTAAGAATCTGCATGAAATATGAGTTCCATCCTCTTCAGCAGTTTCATCAGATTTTCTTTTTAGGTTGATGGTAGTCATTGTAGTCATTTGACCAGAAGGGCCAGGTTCATCGTATGTAACCGTAAGAGTTTCATTTTTGATAAAATCAGCAGTATTTTTGTATTTCAAACCTTTGCCAATTGTAATTAAATCATCAGAAGTTAATGGTAATCTACCCTGTCGATCACAGCAATTATGACAATCAGGCCAAAAACATTTCCATAAAATATATTTTTTTTCAGAATTAAGATAAGGAACATGAAAAATAACATCTTTAACTTTAATTGCAAAATCAGAAACATCAGTAATTTTACCTAGTACAAATTTTCTTAGGATAGGATCAAAATCCCAATCCTTTTCTAACAGATCTAATGATTCTTCAATTTCTTTTTGAGACAACTATTCAGTTATAACCGCATTTACAGATCTTATTAATGTTGAGTGAAAAAGGAAAATACGCTGCAGCTACAGAGAATAGAAGATTTGTTTGGGCAGAAATTATTTGGCCTTTAGTTTTAGAAATTAATGACATTACATTCACACTAAAACAATTTCAAGAAAAACGTGAAAGAGTATGTAATGAAAAAGATACAACAATTACAATTGCATCCAGAGGGTTAGTTTCACTAGTTCTAAAAGGAATTTTACTAAGAGAGAATAACACGTATTCAATTCATTACAAATTAATCCCATACATGAGATTAAGGGCAGAATGCGATTATGCAACTGCAATTCATGAAATTAGAACATGATAGTAACACAGTAGCCCGAGGCAGATTCGAACTGCCGTCCCCGCCTATCCACTCTTGAGATCCAGAGGGCAGAATCCTTGACCACTAGACTATCGGGCTACTTAAAATTAATTCAATTAATTTAGAATATAATGATTTGGTGAAAATATCTTCTATAGAATTCTATCTTGATGCTTGTGCTATACGCTCTAATTCGTGTCTTTTCTTTACAGATGGGGAATTAGAATCATTATTTGCTGCAAGAATTAATTGTTCAGCTAAATGTTCTTCAATTGGTTTAGGATTAGAAAATGTTGCTTCTTTAACAGAGTCAGCAATAAATTTCAAAGCCATATCAACTCTTCTAAGAGGTGCAACATCAACGGATACATGGTATGTAGTACCACCATAAACAATTCTAGTAGTATCTTCAGTTGGGGCAGAAAATTCTATTGCTTTAACTAAAACTTGAACAGGATTTTGTCCGGTTTTTAATTCAATAATTTCAAAAGCAGTTTTTACAGTATTAACTAATTTAGTTTTCTTACCAGTCATTCTACCAGTATTTTTTGCATATTTTTTTCCAAAGTGCATTGATTTGTTGATTAATCTTTCAACAATGTTAACTTCAGCTTTATTGAATCGCTTTAATGCAGAACGACCAAAAGTATAAGGCAAAACTTGTTTTCTTAAAGAGATAGCAGTTTTTAATCCAGGATCAACAATTTTGACATCAGATAAATCCCATTTTCTAAATAATAGTAAATTCTTTGTTTCAGCCATTTCTATCTCCTTGGTTTCTCCTTCTTTCCAATTACTAATTCATGAAGTGATGTACCATTAACTTTAGAAACCTTAAATCTAACACCAGGAATATCTCCCATTGCACCACCTTGTGTTGCACCCATACCTTCAATGGTAACCTCATCGTGTTCATCAATGAAATTCATTGCACCATCTCTTGGCAAAAAGGCTGTAACGGATTTACCATTTTTAATTAATTGAACTCTAACACATTTTCTAATAGCAGAGTTTGGTTGTTTTGCAGAAATACCAACTTTCTCTAAAACAATACCACGTCCTTGTGGTGCACCACCAAGAGGATCGGATTTTTTGTCAATACCCAATTTTCTTCTTTTGTAAGAAGAAATTGCCCAACGCTGTTTCTTTTTCTTTGTAGTTAGTACTCTACCAGCAAATAATCCTAAAGGTGATTTTCTCATATTCTATAACTCCATTGATGCTCTTTCAGGACTATTAATTAATACACTGCCGATATCAAAATATCTTTTTACCAGTAGGCGTGCTTTTTCAGCATTTCTACCCTCTCTTCCGACCACAATTCCCTTTTTTCTTGGATCGACCATAACAATTGCCTGTTTTATTCCATCTGCACGCGTGTTTAATTTTACTTCAGAAACTAGTTTATTGTTTAATAGGTTAGTTAGGAATTTTGCAGGATCCTCATCAAATTCTACCAATTCAACATTTCGTTTAACCATATTTTGTAATGATTTGATATGCATACCACCCTTTCCAATTGCAAGTCCCATCTTACCAGTATTCACTACAAAAATTACTCTGTCTTGTTTTTCATCCTCAATGCAATCTCTAGCAACTGCACCAGTTACATTTTGAAAAAGTGACATCATACGCATTTGATCAGTTGAAAGTTTAATTGCTTGCATAATAATTTCCTAATATTTCCAAATTAAAAATGTCTCATTTAAAGTTAGGTTAGACATTTGTTTCCTCATCTTTTAAAATTGATTTGATACTTGCCTCATCAATTGCAGTAAATGCAATTGTTGAAATTCTAAATTGTAAGCCACATAATCTACCTAATGCAACTGAAGTTCCTTCAAATTTTACTAGAGGTACTTTTTGTTTTTTTGCATCAGATTGAATTTTCTCAAGCATTTTACCATCTACAGATCTAGATAATATAATTAATTTAGAATTATTTATAGAGTTTAAAACTTGTTTAGTACCCATAGTTAGTTTATCTTCTTTGCGTGCATCCTTTAATGATTTTTCAAGTATTTTACTCATGTATTATCCTTATTCGGATCCCATTCTCAGGGCTTTATAGGTTTATTGAAAAATTAAGCGTGGGGCATAACAGAATTAGTTTTGTAAACCAAGTAAAGAACTCAAATTTGAAAACAGATTACCTATTTCATCAAAAGAATTACTTGAATTTTGTTTTTCAGAATTTTCTAAAAAGATTTTTCCATCAGGATCATAGATGCTCATAGCAATACTAGGCATTCGAATCTCTATTATTTTACCAGAAACAGTTAGAGAATCGCCTAGAGCATAAAATTACTTATCGAAATTGATAATTAATGAATCTGCAAAAACAACTGTAAAAATCACAGAAGAAAACATGGCTAACACCAGAGTAACTGCTAATACAATTTCTAACACATTATAAAAAAACGTGAATTTCTATTTAATAATATCATAAAAAGTAGGCTTTTCAGGGAATATTGATCAAAGTAGACATTAATGGAGACAGAGCAGTTGGATCATTAATTGAGCTCCAAACAAAAGTTTCTATTTCATAAAGTCCAGATTTTTTTGGAGTCCATGATTGAGAAACATCTAGACTTTGCTTAGAAGTAATTTCCCCCCGAATCCACGATAGAGATTCAACAACATGTTTATCATTTTTTACTTGGAACATGTAAACAAATTTTTGTTTAAAATCATGTTCATTTGAGATATTTCCAACAATTTGTATTTGTGAATTTTGTGAAAAGGATTCTAATTCATATCCTAGCCCATCAGAGAAAGTAATTTGAGAATTTTTAATTCGTTCAATTAGAGGGATAGATGAATCAACTCTTGCGCTAGTTTCAATTGATAAAGTATCTGATTTGGAGTAAGGTTTGGGTAAAGTATGGTCATCGTATTTGGCAAAAATTTCATCTCCAGAAACAGAATAGAGTCTATTACCACTTGAAGGTGAATTCTGAGATAATGAAATGGTTGCAACAAAAGACCCTGAATCCTTAGATGTTTCTATAGCATTAGCCTCAATCCCTGCAACATCAGAATCAGAAAAAAGTTGGATTGATAAATTATCTATTGCTTCAGGATTCAAATTCATATCTAAATCAATCACACGAACCATTGTAGATTTTTCCAAAAATAAAAGATCATCAATAAAATTAATTGTTCCAACATTCCAACGTACTGGAACTGATTCAACCAATACAACCCCATCAGCAAATTCAAATGAAATGGTTATTGCAGAATCTCTATCAACTTCTAAAAATCCATTTGTAGGTCCATTACCAGTGGTTCTAGGATTTGTATCAAAAATTCCATCATCATCAACATCATGTAAAAAACCTGTAAGAATAATTTCACCTGAAAAAATTCCAGAGTTAGAAGTAGTTTCAGTTAATCTATACGGCTTTAGAAAATATTCACCTGAAGAAATTTTTATGGAGTGTGATTCAAGATTACCAATTGAATCAATTTGATTTGAATTACTATTCCAACTTGGCGCAATTACAGAAATAATAATTTTATCAGTCCAAGAATAAACAGATTTATCTGTAAAAATTGGAGCATATGGTTTGTCATAATTAGGAATAGATTCAGCATACACTGGAGTAAAAATTAAAAATAATCCCAGTAAAAATAAGTACACATAGAGGATTAACAGAAATTGAATTTAATGTTTGATAATTATTTTTAAGATTTATCAGTTGGTAAAGAAATTGCTAAAATATTATCTCCACGCAATAAAACTTTTCCAAGACTGAGATGTTTTTCATCAGTAATATCCTCAGCACTTTCTAATGTCAAATTCATGTGAATATCAAAATCAATTAAAGAACCTTGTATTGTTTTCGAATTTCTTAAACGAAGTAAGACAGTTTTTCCTTGACAACTAGTCATTGCTGTAGAAATTTCATCAGCCATAATTATCACTTATCTGATCTTTTCTTGCTAACTTGCATGTACAAGTCAACAGTACCACTTCCAATTGGAATTTGGCTACCAACAATTACGTTTTCAGTAATACCTCTAAGTGCCTCAACTTCTCCAGCAAGAGCAGCATGTGCAAGAGTTGGTACAGTAATTTCAAATGCAGCTCTTGCAAGAACACTATCTTTAGTACCAGCAATACCATGTCTACCAATTTGTTGCATGTAACCTCTAGAACACATCAAATCAGATACCAACATGATGTATCTATTGTCAACTTCTAAACCTTGATCTCCCAGTGTGTGCTGTAGTTCACTGATTAATGCATTTCTTGCAGCTTCAATACCCAAAGTTCCTGCAATTTCAAAGACATTGTTTGTTCTAACATTTCTTTTATCGATACCTTTAACCTCAAGTAATTTTGCAATATTTGAACCAGTAGTTTGAATTACCCATTCATCATCTTTTTGAACTAATGTTACACGTTCAATATCTGGAACTCCTTTAACAGTAGTATTGAGAACTTTATTTCTAATTCCAATTGCAGTTGCAGTATCACATTCTTCAACTAAATTCAAAGTGATTAATTCACCAGTTACTTCCATCTTGAACTTTTTATTTGATGAAAGTGCAGCTTCAACTTCTGCAACAGAGCAACCTCTTTCTCTAAGTCTGTTTTCACTTAAAATTAATTTAATGTTAGTAGAATAATCAGTTTCAGTATCAGTGATTAATGCACTTACTTTAGTTTGTAAGACATTTCTTGCAACTTCAATTGCTTTTTCTCGGTTAGTTTTATGTTCTTTATCTAAGTAAATATCCATAGTTGGTGTAACTGGTTTCTTTCTTGCATCAACTAGTTCAATTAATCTTGGAAGACCCAATGTAACGTTTCTTTCTTTAATTCCTGCAAAGTGGAATGTTCTTAGAGTCATCTGTGTACCAGGTTCACCAATAGATTGTGCGGTGACAATTCCCACGGCTTGACCAGGTTCTGCACGAGCCTTGTTGTAAAGTGAAAGACCTTTCTTACATACGATTTCAACACCAGATTTACTTAGATTAGATTTGTTTAATGCATCAATTACAAGTTTAGTTAATCTTGGATTGAATGTTGCAGTATATTTCTTAGCAAGTGTTTCAATTTCATCTTTGGTAGCTTTAGATCCAGAATCAATCATGATTTGAGATTCTGCTAATCTGCTTGGATTAAATGCCTCACCATGATCACTTTTCTGTACATCAATTCCATCCTCACCATAAAGGAATTGAACAATGTGACCGTGTGGGTCTCTTACAGTTCCATCATATTCTAATCTAATATGCTCAAGTGCGTTAATCAGTCTACGCTGCATGTAACCACTTTGTTGTGTTCTGACTGCAGTATCTACAAGTCCTTCACGACCACCCATTGCGTGGAAGAAGAATTCTAATGTAGTAAGACCGGTTCTGTAATTGGATTTTACAAATCCATGAGCATCAGGATTACTATCATGTTCTTTATAGTGAGTTAATGCACGATTTGCATAACCATCATTCATTCTATTTCCTCTTCTTGATTGTTGACCTAACGCACCAGCCATTTGACCGACGTTAAGTGCTGAACCTCTAGCACCAGTTGTTGCCATGATTTTTCCAGCATTACCATCATCAAGAGAATCATTTGCAGTAGCGCCTGCTTTCTCTCTTGCTTTACCTAATTCATTAACAATGTATGCCTCTAATGCTTCTTCAGCTTTCATACCTCTAGTAAGTTTCAATGTTCCTTTTTCATATTGGTCAGTCAAGTCAGATACAACATCATAAGTTGATTGGATATCATCTAAGATTTCTTTAACGTTCTTTTCTGGAACTTCAAGATCACCATAACCATAACTAAATCCATAATGGGTGATGAATTGTTTTACCATAATTAAAATTGAATTTAAGAAATTCTTTCCAGCCTCATTTCCATAATCTTTGGTAATTCTGTGTAAGACACTCTCTGGTTCTTCTGCACCAATTGAAGTCTTATCAATTACACCACTGATTAATTCACCATTTTTAATTACAACATCTTTTGGTTTTCCACCAGTACCCTTTGACCATTTTGATGTAAGTACATAGTTAAAGTCACTTGGTAAGAATAGGGAAAATAATTGCTTTCCAGTATATGCAGGACCATCTTTTGTTTTAGTTCCAGGCTTTGGAAGTGGATCTGAATATCCACCAAGCATGGCATAATTTGAAAATTCTTGAATACTTAAAGTCGTATCATCTTTTGTAAGAAGATAAGCACCAGTAACAAAGTCTCTTAGTGCCCCGATAATCGGACCACCATATCTTGGAGAAATTAGTTGATCCTGAACTCTCATCAATAGAATTGCTTCTGCTCTTGCTTCCTCACTTTGAGGAACATGAAGATTCATCTCATCACCATCAAAGTCTGCGTTATACGGTGGACAAACAGATGGGTGTAATCTGAAAGTCTTTCCTGGAAGTACTCGCACATAGTGAGCCATAATTGACATCTGGTGAAGTGATGGTTGTCGGTTAAACATTACAATATCTTTGTTAGCAAGATGTCTCTCTATCAAATATCCAATTTCAAGGGATTCAGCAATTGTTGAACGATCTTCAACAAAATCTAATCTAATTTTAACACCATCAGGTCTTACAATATAGTTTACACCTGGGAATTTATCAGGTCCATTAATTACTAGAGTTCGCATTCTTTCAATATTCCATTCAGTTACAATTTCAGGAATAGTTAACTTCATTGCAACTTGTTCAGGAACACCTACTTCAGACAAATCTAAGTTAGGATCAGGTGAAATTACAGTTCTACTAGAAAAGTCAACTCTTTTTCCAGATAATGAACCTCTGAATCTACCTTCTTTTCCTTTGAGTCGTTGAGTTAACGTCTTGAGAGGTCGTCCAGAACGATGATGAGCTTGTGGAATTCCAGAAACCTCATTATCGAAATATGTAGTTGAATGGTATTGTAACAAATCAACTAAATCTTGAACAATTAATGGTGGAGTTCCAGCCTCTTTACTTTCTTTTAGTCTTTGATTTACTCTAATGATATCTACCATTTTATGGGTTAAATCATCTTCGGATCTAATTCCAGTTTCAAGAATAATTGAAGGTCTAACAGTTACAGGTGGTACAGGTAAGGCTTGAAGAATAAACCATTCTGGTCTTGCAGTTATAGGATCATAATTTAACAAAGACAAATCATCATCGATAATTTGTGTGAATCTTTCTCTAATTGTAATTGGCAATAAACGATGTTCACCAATTTCTGTTTTTTCTACAAAAATTGTTGGTTTTGTAAATACTAATTCAAATTGTGTTTTTCCACAATGAGGACATTCTTTTGCTTTTTTTGCTTTTTCAATAATTTGTTCAGGAATACGTTTTTGTGAAATTATGGTGTAAGAAGATCCTTTATCTTTAATATGTTGAAATGCATTAAGATCATCTTGTGGAACTTTTAATCTTGCACAAGAACGACATGTAGATTGTAATAATTTGTAAATATTATCAATAAATGCAATATGCAAAATAGGTTCTGCAAGTTCAATATGTCCAAAGTGTCCAGGACATCGGGCTGCAGTATTTCCACAAGTTAAGCATTTTTGTCCAGGTTCAAGAGTACCCAATCTACCATCCATAAGACCACCTTGAACTGGCATTCCATCTTCATCATATGTTTCAGGAGCAGTAATTTCAGCAACAGAGTATTTTCTAACTTCTGTTGGAGACCATACAGAGAAACGAATTCCATCAATTGCTTTAATTGCTTGAATAGACATATCTTACAGTTTCTCCTTTATCAACAATCTTGGTGCAATATTTAGGCTTTGCATTTCTTGTAGCAATAGTTTGAAAGCATATGCTACAGATACAGAAGATACTTTAGCCTTATCACCACAAACTCTGCAAACATACTTTCTTTGTTTAACATCATGGTATGCTACAAGTCCACATCTTTCACATACAAAAATATCAGATTTGTCAGATTCATCAAGTAATCTATCTTTTAAAATCATTGAAGCACCATAAGCAATTAAGCAGTCTCTCTCCATTTCACCAAATCTTAATCCACCACCTCTTGCTCTTCCTTCAGTTGGTTGTTTAGTTAACATCTGAACTTGTCCACGTGCTCTTGCATGGATTTTATCTGCAACCATGTGATGGAGTTTTTGATAATATACAACACCAATAAAAACATCAACTGGAAATGCCTTTCCAGATCTTCCGTCATACATTATTTCTTTACCAGAATATTTGAAATTATGTTCATCCATTACTGCTTTAACTTCATCCATTTTTTCTCCGACAAATGCAGAACCATCAAATCTTTTTCCACGAAATGATGCAGCTTTTCCACAGACAGACTCCATCATCATTCCAACAGTCATTCTTGAAGGGAATGCATGAGGATTAATCAAAACATCAGGAGATATACCTTCAGCAGTGTATGGTAAATCTTCAGCTTTTGCTAAAATACCCATTACACCTTTTTGTCCATGTCTTGAAGCAAATTTATCTCCAATCTCAGGAATTCTCATATCTCTTACTCTAATTTTATACATTTTTCCACCTTCATTGGATTGAGTCATAACAACAGTATCAATGACACCAGTTTCAGATGGTCTTACACCAATTGAAGTATCTCGTCTATAGGGACCAGATGATTCAAACTCTCTATATTCTTCCATAAATCTAGGAGGACTAGTTTTACCAATTAAAATATCTCCACCTTTAACAGCAGATTCAGATGCTACAATACCATCGTCTTCAAGTAATCTATATGCACGCTCACCCTTATACCCTCTAATATTATCTTCAGCATTTGGAATTTGGAAGCTGTCTCTCATTCCACCAGGGTATTGTTTTGCTTCTGCATCATAAATTCTAAAGAAAAATGTTCTTCCTAATCCTCTATCAACAGAAGACTGACTTAGAACAATTCCATCCTCAATGTTATAACCATCAAATGGTAATACTGCAACAACACAATTCTGGCCTGCTGGTCTATCTTCTAATCCCAAAAGTTTCATTGCTTTGGTATTGACAGCTGGAACTTGTGGATATAACATAAGATGTTGTCTAACGTATGTACTAGTGTTCATCATTGGTGTTGAAAATCCTAAACTTTGTTTTGCCATTGCAGATTCATATGTATTTCTTGGAGATTGGTTATGTTCAGGATATGGAATAATAGAAGCACCTGCACCTAAAATTGATGGTGGGAATACTTCAAGATGAGTATGTTTCTTAGTATCACTATCATCTAATGCAACATAACAATTTTCTTCCTCATTAGCATCAATTAATTCTAAAACACTCATTCTCAAAAGATCAGTCCAAGAAAGTAATTTCTTTGAAATCTTATCTAAAAGATCTGATGTTAACAATGCCTTGCCATCTTTGATAATTATTAACGGTCTTAAGACTCGACCAGCATTACAATTGACATACATTCTTCTTGTTGCATCATCATGTTCATCAGATTTATGGAATGAAACTCCAATATGAGGATGGATTTTTGAATTTCTTCTAAGATCTCTAAGAGATTCAGATAGTTCAATTCCATCTTTATGATATCCAATTAAACGACCATCAACAAATATTCTAGTTCCATCCTTTTTCAAATCATCTTTTGCATCAAAGAAATGTACAGTTCCAAGATCAAACAGTTTTTCAACAAGTTCTTCAGAAGGAACGTTTACAGAAATAATTCCAGATAATGCAAGATTTTTTACTAAACCACAGTTTGAGCCTTCAGGTGTTTCACTAGGACAGATTCTTCCAAAGTGTGTTGCATGCAAATCTCTTGCTTCGAAGTTTGGTTGAGTTCTACTAAGTGGAGATTGAATTCTTCTAAGATGGCTAATTGTTGAAAGATAATTAGTTCTATCAAGTAATTGTGTAACTCCAACACGGCCACGACCCCAGTTTCCAGTTGCAATAGCATTGTTTAGTTTATCAGTGATGATTCCCGGACGAATGGCTGCTGCAACGGCATTAATTCCACGTTTTTGACCAGAGCGTTCTAATTGATATTTCATATCTCTGACTAAATTTCTAAATGCAGTTCTAAACAAATCTGCAAGCATTTGACCTGCAAATTTGATTACTTTATTTCCATAGTGATCTTTATCATCAGGAGTAATCCAACCAAGTTTTAATTCTAATAATTTACAAGCTGCTTCACCTAAGAATTGTGCTTTTTCTTTTCTATTTTCAGGATGTTTACCCAAGTGAGGTAATAGACCCCAATCAAGTAAAGTCTCAGCACGTTTAATTTGAAATTCCTCTAACATTCCAGGTGCAATTCTTTTACTAATGTAAACAACAGCATCTTTGGCTGTAGGAACATCTCCTGCTTTTTCAAATGATCCTTCAAGTTCATCTTGAAGTTCATCAACTAGAGAAACAACTGCTGCAATTTCTTTGTCAGATTCTAATCCAAGTGCTCTCATCAAAGTAACAACTGGAATATCAACAGGGGAACCAGGAATTCTAGCAACAATTAATCCATCATTTTTCATTACAAGTTCTAATTTTGCACGGTAACCAACAATTGATGAGTATACTTTAGCTTTGAAAACAATATTACCACCGACAGTTTCTTTATCAACAATAATTTTATTGTAAGAAAGATCTTCTAAACCAACAATAACTCTTTCAGATCCATTAATGATGAAATAACCGCCAGGATCCATTGGGTCTTCACCATGTTCAATTAATTTTTGATTAGAGAAATTATTTAAAATACATGCATTAGATTTTGCCATTACAGGTACGTCACCGATGTGTACAAATCGAGATTCCAGAATTTTTCCATCTTCTATAACACTAGCTTCCATCATAACAGGTGCAGAGTAAGATACGTTTCTCAATCTTGCTTCAGCTGGAGTAATATGAGTAATAGAACCATCAAGTTCCATCATTCTTGGTTGTTGAAGTTTAACTTTTCCTAATTGAATTTTATATGGATATTCAGCATTTTCAATATCAATTTGTGCAACTTCGTTGATAATACTTTGTAATCCATGTTCTAAAAATTCATCAAAAGAGTTTAAGTGCTGTTTTGCAATTCCTTCACGTTTTAAAATATCTTGAATTATAGGCCATCGTTTGTTAGCAGAGTGAACCAAATTTAGACCTCCACCACATAACGATAGTAAAGACTCTCGCCAGCAGTTGGACTAGATCTGGTAATTTTTATCATATCACCAGGTTTTACTCCAAGTCCCATAATAGCAGGATCATTTACAAAAATTAATGGTAATTCAGTTGGTTTACAATTGTATTTTTTTAAAACTTCTTCAGCATCAGACATTGAAATAATTTCATGTTTTGGAACATAGATATGATCAGGTACTAGTACTTGATTTTTCTTAATTGCCATTTAGGAAACCCCCAGATCTAACATTAAATGTAATAGTAAATAATGTACACAAACTGAAAAAAATCACGTTCCGGTTAATATATATCTAATCTGAAACTTGAAATTAAACTATCTCAGTCTTGATAATCAATAAATTTTTCACACCCTTAAATATCATAAATAGATTTAAAAAAATAATGAAAACTCAATTAATGATTTTTGTACTGTTTGGAATTTTAATTACAAGTATTGGGGCTTCACCCGTATTTGGAGAAAATGGATCAGTTGTAGTTAGTACAGATAAATCATCATATTCAGAAAGTGATGTAATTTTAGTATCTGGAGAAATAAAATACATTGCTTTAGGAGATCAACTAAGTCTGATCGTTGAATCTCCTAATGGAAATATAGTTCAACTTGATCAAATGACAGTTGGATCAGATAAAAAATTCAGTACAGAAATTAATCCCAGTGGGTCATATTGGAAAGATCCAGGAATGTATAAAATTACAATTACTCAAAATGAAAATAATCAAGCAGTTATGTCTTTTGAATTTACTGGAATTACAAGTGTATCAGTAAATGAAGCAGAGGATGTCATAGCAGAGGATGTCATAGCAGAGGATGTCATAGCAGAGGATGTCATAGCAGAGGATGTCATAGCAGAGGATGTCATAGCAGAGGATGTCATAGCAGAGGATGTCATAGCAG
>FLOH01000696.1_pt1 | contig 64119 bp, 55 predicted proteins | sample 756751 | NCBI WGS metagenome assembly FLOH01 (sample SAMEA4026879, study PRJEB14308) | marine metagenome | biome: coastal water; material: water | depth 74 m
CAAACACGCCTTCGAAGGCGGGCACGGCGGCTTTCGGCACCGTAACCTCGAGCCGCCACAGCGGTTGCGGGTTAAAGGACGGGATCATGCCGGCAACACGAAGCTGGCCATGACGCGCTTCTCGCCGGCTTTTTCGAAATCGATATCCAGCTTGTCACCATCGACACCGGTAATCCGACCATAACCGAATTTCTGATGAAACACCCGGTTGCCGGTGGCAAAGCCCTTGCCGTCGCTGGCCGGTTTATAGCTGGCCGGACGTTCGGCTTCGATCATGCGGCGTCTGGATCGGCCAATGCCGTCGATATCGGCAAACGCATCGGCGGTATGTCTGAAGGCGGTATCACGCCGCGCATAAACACCGCTTTCCGACTGGATCTCGATGTGCCCTTCCGGCAGCTCATCGACAAAGCGCGACGGCGTGGCGGACTGCCACTGGCCATAGATCCTGCGGTTGGCGGCAAACGAGATCATGGCACGGGTGCGTGCCCGGGTGATACCGACATAGGCAAGGCGGCGTTCTTCCTCAAGCGAGGCCAGACCGCCTTCGTCGAGGGAACGCTGGTTCGGAAAAATGCCTTCTTCCCAGCCCGGCAGAAACACGGTAGCGAACTCGAGACCCTTGGCGCCATGCAGGGTCATGATATTGATTTTATCAAGATCGCTGCGTTCCTCGTTTTCCATGACCAGACTGACGTGTTCGAGAAACGTGCCCAGAGTTTCGAAATCAGACAATGCGACGACCAGTTCCTTGAGGTTGTCAATACGGCCCGGCGCATCCGGCTCGTTCTTGGTGCGCCACATTTCGATGTAGCCGCTGTCTTCAAGGATCTGCTTGCACAACTCGGCCGGTGTCAGGGTTTCGGCGAGATGTCGCCAAAGCGAGAACGTGGCCAGCAGTTCGCCCAGTGATTTCCGGGTCTGCGGACGCAGCTCGTCGGTTTCCAGCAACAGGGCGATGGCGCGGGTCATCGAAAGCCGCTCGGCCCGGGCATAGGTGTGAATGGTCTGCAAACTGGTTTTGCCGATGCCGCGCGTCGGCACGTTGACGATGCGCTCGAACGCCAGATCGTCATCGGGCTGGGCGACGACCCTGAGGTAGGCGACGGCATCGCGGATTTCCTGACGTTCGTAAAAGCGCGGGCCGCCGATGACCCGGTACGGCACACCGATGGTGATCAGGCGTTCTTCGAACTCGCGGGTCTGAAAACCGGCGCGCACCAGGATTGCCATGTCGGCCAGCTTGTCGCCCTTGCACTGACAGGCTTCGATCTCGTCACCGACCAGACGGGCTTCCGCTTCACCGTCCCAGACACCGCGCACGCGGACTTTTTCGCCATCGTTAACGTCGGTCCACAATGTCTTGCCGAGCCGGCCCTCGTTGTTTGCGATCAGCCCCGAGGCGGCGGCCAGAATGTGCGGGGTCGAGCGGTAATTGCGCTCAAGACGGACAACGCGCGCACCTGGAAAATCTTCTTCGAAACGCAGAATGTTGCCGACCTCGGCACCGCGCCACGAATAGATCGACTGGTCGTCATCGCCGACGCAGCAGATGTTGCGGTGCTCCTGCGCCAAAAGCCTGAGCCACAGATACTGCGAGACGTTGGTGTCCTGATATTCGTCAACCATAATGTAGCGAAAACGCCGCTGATAGGCTTTGAGGACTTCCGGTCTTTCTTGAAACAGCTTCAGACACAGCAACAGCAGATCGCCGAAATCGGCGGCATTCAACGTCTGCAGTCTGGCCTGGTAATCCTTGTAGAGATCGACCACCTTGCCGTCGCCCTGTCCGGCTTCGCTGGTCGGCACCTTGTCGGGCAAATAGCCGCGATCTTTCCAGCGCTGGATGATCCCCGAAATGGCGCGGGCCGGCAGACGCTTTTCATCGATTTCGTGAATATCGATCATCTGTTTGATCAGGCGCACTTGATCGTCGGCATCAAGGATCGTGAATTGCGGCGTCAGGCCGACCGCTTCGGCATTGGCGCGAAGGATTCTGGCGCCGACGGCGTGAAACGTGCCGACCCACCAGCCTTCGAGCGGGCGGCCGATCAGGCGGGCGACCCGTTCCTTCATTTCGCTGGCAGCTTTGTTGGTGAAGGTGACGGCGAGGATTTCACCGGGATTGGCGCGATTCTGCATTAGAATGTGGGCGAGCCGGGTCGTCAGAACCCGGGTTTTGCCGGTTCCGGCCCCGGCCAGAACCAGAACCGGGCCCTCGACAGCTTCGACCGCCTGACGCTGGCTGTCGTTCAGGCCGGCAAGGTACACGGCCTCGCGTACCGGGGCAGCGGGGGCAGGTGCGGGCGCGGGTTCGTCGGCGAATTCAAAGGGATCAGACATACGCCGTTTATAACATGACTATAGCGGCTGTCACCCTGAGCTGTGAAAAGACGGCATCCTTCGAGACGTGCGCCAATTGGCGCACGTCTCGAAGGATGCAAGGCGTCCATTACGGGATGTTACTGATTATGCTCTTCGTGGCGTACTTTCAGCAGGGCGCGGTTATAAGCCGTCATGACATCGCGGTGGTGCACGCAGCCGGTGAACACTTTGGTGTGCGGATCGCGCAGCACGGCAATGTGATCCTCGCTGGATTCTCGCATCACCCGCATTGCCGCGCCGAGGTTGTCGCCCTCGTTCAGGACCGGCGGGTATTTGCGCGCGATATCGGCTGCACGCAGCAGGTCGTTGCATTCATGATCGAACAGCGTCGCACCGCAGTCCTGCAGGCTGATGGTGCCGAACAACTCGCCGCTCGGATGCACGACGAACAGCTCGCCGGTCGATGAAGCGCTGAGCTTTTCGCGAATTTCCTTGAGCGGCAGATCGAGGCCGATGGTTTCGGCCGCGATATTGCTGCCGTGATCGAGAATATGACGGACCTTGATGGTGTCGAGAATCTCGGACTCAAACCCGTCCCTGAGATCGACATTGCGACGCTTCAGAAGCACGGCAAAGAAAGAAGCACCGAAAAAATGATGCGTGATCTCGGTCGATACGACAATCGCCAGCATCACCGCCAGTGATAGCCGGTAATCGCTGGTGATTTCGAAAATGATCAGGGTCGTCGAGATCGGTGCGCCCAGCACGGCAGCGGCGACGGCCCCCATGCCGACCACGGTATAGACACCGACACTTGATGCCAGATCCGGGAACACATGGGCGGCAATCAGGCCATAGGTCGCGCCGACGGCGGCGCCCAGCACCAGTGATGGTGAAAAGACCCCGCCGGACAAGCCGAAGCCGAGACAGAGCGCGGTGGCGAATATCTTCGCCACGCCGATGCCGATCAGCATTTGCACATCGAACTTGCCGAGAATCGTTGCTTCAATAAAGCCGTAGCCGACGCTGAGAACTTGCGGTAGCCAGATGGCGATGACGCCGACCACCGAGCCGGCGATGGCCGGCTTGACCCAGATCGGGATATCCAGACGTTCGGCTATATCCTGCATCGCCAGAATACTGTTCATCATGATGATGGCACTGATGGCGCAGACAAACCCGAGACCGATGAAGGCCGGGAACTCCCAGAACGAGGCGATGTGATTGTCGCCCAGCAGGAAGGCCGAAACCTCACCGAAATGAATGTGCGATAATGCCGTTCCGGCAACACTGGCAACGACGATCGGGGCAAACGTTTTCAGGGCGTACTGTCCGACCACCACTTCGGTGGCGAACAGCGCGCCGGCGATCGGCGCATTGAAGGAGGCCGAGACCGCAGCGGCGACACCACAGCCGAGCAGGGTCCGTGCCAGCGAGCGCGACAGATGCAGACGCCTGCCGATAAAGCCGGCCAGCGAAGCGCCGAAATGCACGGCCGGTCCCTCGCGCCCGACCGAGCCGCCGATGCCGATTGAAATCGCACTGCAGATGGCGGCGACGATGCCGACCCTGGAAGACATGTGGCTGGAACGCATGGCGGTCGCTTCGATGACGTCGGCGACGCCCTGCGGTCGCCCGCCCGGCATGAATTTCCAGGTGATGAGTCCGACCACGAGGCCGCCCAGTCCCGGGATCAGGATCTGCTTCCAGGGGGCGATGGTCGTTTCATAGGTGGCCAGCATGCTGGTCGGGGTGTCATACAGAAAGACTTCGATGTGCTGGATGGCTTCGCGGAAAAGTATAACCGCAGATCCGGCAATGCAGCCGACGATGAGACCAAGCGTGACGAGCAATAGGTGCTCGTTCTGGATGATCGTGCTAAACGCAGCTTGTATGTGCCCGTAGGTAAATCGTCTTTTCGGCATCGTCAGCCCCAGCTTCTGAATAGAAGCATAGGGCTGAATTCCTTAATGAAAAGGATATCGATGAAGAACTTTTACCGCCGGGCGGGGTTGTCTTGCCCGGCTCAGTATTTTGCCGCGTCCAGAGAATACCCGGCCGAGCGGACGGTACGGATCAGATCGGCATCGGCACCGGTATTCAGCGCCTTCCGCAATCTGCGGATATGCACGTCGACGGTGCGCAGCTCGACGAAGATGTCGCGGCCCCAGACCTTGTCGAGAAGCTGTTCGCGGGAAAAGACGCGACCGGGCTTTTCCAGAAACGACTTGAGCAGACGGAATTCCGTCGGACCCAGCTTGATCGACTTGCCCGAGCGCGTGACACGGTGCGAGGTGATGTCCATTTCGATATCGGCGTAGGCAAGCGTCTCGCCGCTTTGTTCGGGATAGGCACGGCGCAGCACGGCTTTGATCCGTGCCGTCAGTTCGGCCGGCGAGAACGGTTTGACGATATAGTCGTCAGCACCGGTTTCCAGCCCGCGGACGCGGTCGCTTTCTTCGCCTTTGGCCGTCAGCATGATGACTGGCATGGAGCGGGTTTCAGGCTTCTGGCGCAGCTGTCGGCAGATTTCGATGCCCGATACGTTCGGCAGCATCCAGTCGAGCACCACCAGATCCGGGGCCTCGGCATCGACAGCATCAAGCCCGGCTTCGCCGTCCCGCGCGATGGTGACGTCAAAGCCTTCTTTTTCAAGATTGTAACGCAGAAGCTCAACCAGCGATGGGTCGTCTTCGACGATCAGTATGCGCGACGTTTCGGTCATGTCTTTCATAGCCTTAGTCTTCACCGCCAATGACAGTGTAGCTTGATTGGTCGTCCTTCGGGCGCATTTCTTCAGGCAATGTGCCGTGGACGAGGAAATAAACGTGCTCGGCGATATTGGTTGCGTGGTCGCCGATTCGTTCAATGTTTTTAGCGACGAACAACAAGTGCGCACAGGCGGAGATGCTGCGCGGATCTTCCATCATGTAGGTCAGCAATTCACGGAACAGGCTGGTATGCAGGGCATCCACTTCCTCATCGCGGAGGCGGACGTCCTGGGCAAGGTTGGCGTCGCGCTGCAGATAGGCATCGAGCACCGTCTTGATCATGCCCTGAACGACGGTCCCCATGCGGGAAATCGTCCGGCTCGGACCGATCGGCGGGGTTTGCGTGATGGCCACGGTACGCTTGGCGATGTTCTTGCTGTAATCGCCGATCCGTTCAATGACGCTGGCGATCCGCAGTGCGGTGATGACGACGCGCAGATCATCCGCCATGGGCTGGCGCAGTGCCAGCATGGAAATCGTATGTCTGTCGACGTCTTCCTCGATCATGTCGATGCGCTTGTCGTTAACGATGACCTGCTCGGCCAGCACGCTGTCGCGTTTGATCAGCGCCTTGATGGCGTCTGCAAACTGATGCTCGGCCAGACCGCCCATCTCGGCAATCAGATTGTCGAGCTGGTTTAGGTCTTCGTCGAATTTTGAGACGATGTGATCGTGCTCTTGAACCATGTCTCGATCCTCCTGTTAACCGAATCTGCCGGTGATGTAATCCTGGGTGCGCTGGTCTTTCGGCGTCGTGAAAATTTTCCCGGTCTCGCCGACTTCAACCAGATCACCCATATGAAAGAATGCCGTGCGCTGCGATACGCGCGCTGCCTGCTGCATGGAGTGCGTTACGATAACGATGGAGAAGTTGTTGCGCAGCTCATCGATCAGTTCCTCGATCCGTGCCGTGGCAATCGGATCCAGTGCCGAGCACGGCTCGTCCATCAGAATGACTTCCGGCTGCACGGCAATGGCGCGGGCAATACAGAGCCGCTGCTGCTGGCCGCCGGAAAGCCCGGTACCGGGTTCCTGCAGGCGGTCCTTGACCTCTTTCCACAGGCTGGCCTTGGTCAGGCTTTCCTCGACGATCTGGTCGATCTCGCTTTTCGATGTGGCGATGCCGTGAATGCGCGGCCCGTAGGCGATGTTTTCGTAGATCGATTTCGGAAACGGGTTCGGCTTCTGGAACACCATGCCGACGCGGGCGCGCAAGTGCACGACGTCAATGGCATTGGAATAGATTTCGGTGCCGTCGAGCTCGATCGTGCCGGTAACGCGGCAGATGTCGATGGTGTCGTTCATGCGGTTCAGGGATCTGAGATAGGTCGACTTGCCGCAACCCGACGGGCCGATCAGCGCCGTCACTTCATTTTCATAGATGTCGAGGTCGACATCGAACAGCGCCTGCTTGGCGCCGTAAAACACGTTCACGCCTTTGGTGTGAAATTTGGTTGTACGGGCCTGAGACAGGGCACCGCTTGAAGGTGTGCCGATCTGTGCCGTATTGCTCATGTTGATTTCGCCCATTTCAATTATCTTTCCTACCAGCGCTGTTCGAATTTTTTGCGCAATATCACGGCCAGCGCATTCATCATGATCAGGAAGGCCAGAAGCACCATGATCGCCGCCGAGGTGCGGGCGACGAAAGCGCGTTCCGGGCTGTCTGCCCAAAGATAGACCTGCACCGGCAGAACCGTTGCAGAATCGGTGATGCTGCCCGGGATGTCGACGATGAAGGCGACCATGCCGATCATCAGAAGCGGTGCCGTCTCGCCCAAAGCCTGGGCCATGCCGATGATGGTCCCGGTCAGGATACCGGGCATGGCCAGCGGCAGCACGTGATGCGTGACGACCTGCATGCGCGATGCGCCAAGACCGAGGGCCGCTTCACGAATGGACGGCGGCACCGCCTTCAGGGCGGCGCGGCCGGCGATGATGATGGTCGGCAATGTCATCAGGGCCAGCACCATGCCGCCGACCAGCGGTGCCGAGCGCGGCAGACCGAAGAAGTTGATGAAGACAGCCAGCCCGAGCAACCCAAAGACAATCGACGGCACCGCTGCGAGGTTGTTGATGTTAACCTCGATGATCTGCGTCAGCCGGTTCTTGGGTGCGAATTCTTCCAGATAGACAGCTGCGGCAACGCCGATCGGGAACGACAGCGCCAGCGTCACCAGCATGGTGAACAGCGTGCCCATCGTCGCTCCCAGGATACCGGCCAGCTCCGGTTCGCGGGAATCGGCGTTGGTAAAGAACGTGGTATTGAAGCGGCTGTGGATAACGCCGCGTTTTTTCAGTTCGTCAATCCAGGCCATTTGCTTGTCGGATATCTTGCGGTCGACTTCATCGGTTTTCGCCGTGATCACGCCCTTGTTGTAGAGATCGAAATCGGCTGAAACCGGTAATTCGAACGTCACGATCTGCCCGATCAGGCTCGGGTATTCGGTGACATGTTTCTGCACCTGAAATTCGGCACCACGGCTCAGCAGCGACGTCAGCTCGCGGCGGTCACGGCGGCCCTGAACTTCGGGAAACTGCGTCAGCAGGCTGTCGATGACGATCTTGCGGTAGTTGGCGACGTTCAGAGTGTGCGGATCGCGCGTCCCGGTCGGGTCAATCACCTGTTCGTTCAGATTGACGTCAAGGGTGATCCTGGTTTCGGTGAATGCCGGCAGGCCGCTTGAAATGATGGTGTAAAACAGAATGACGACCGCGGACAGGGCCAGGCCAATGGCACCAATGCCGTAGGCCTTGAAGCGGGCTTCTGCGGCATAGCGCTTTTTCAGGCCCCTGCGGACGGCATCGGAAGCGTGTGCGGCGCGGTCGCTGGATGATTGTTCGTTGCTTTGCATTTTATTCATGACGGCCTCAGTCATACTGCTCTCGATATTTGTTGACCACCGCCATGGCGATGATGTTGAGACAAAGGGTGACACAGAACAGGACCAGACCGAGCGCGAACGCAGCCAGTGTCTTGGCGCTGTCGAATTCCTGATCACCGACCAGAAGGGTGACGATCTGCACGGTGACGGTGGTCACGGCTTCGAACGGATTGGCCGTCAGATTGGCGCCGAGACCGGCGGCCATGACGACGATCATGGTTTCGCCGATGGCTCTTGAAATCGCCAGCATGAACGAACCGACGATGCCAGGCAGCGCGGCCGGCAACAGCACGCGCTTGATGGTTTCGGATTTGGTTGCACCCAGTCCGTAGGAGCCTTCACGCAGGCTTTGCGGCACGGCGTTGATGACATCGTCGGACAGTGACGAGACGAACGGAATGATCATGATGCCCATCACCAGACCGGCGGCCAGCGCACTTTCTGACGAGATGTCTAGGCCGAACAGGGAATGCCCGTTATCGCGCAGGAAGGGTGCCACCGTCAGGGCGGCAAAGAATCCGTAGACCACGGTCGGGATGCCGGCGAGAATTTCCAGCAGCGGCTTGACAGTGCCGCGCACCTTCGAAGGCGCATACTCGGCCATATAGATGGCCGACAGCAGGCCGATCGGCCCCGCGACGCACATCGCCACCAACGAGATCAGCATGGTACCGGCCAACAGCGGGACGACACCGAAAGCACCGCTGGCACCGACCTGATCAGCGCGCATGGCGATTTGCGGGCTCCATTCGAGACCAAACAGGAATTCGGCCGGCGAGATCTTTTCAAAGAATCGCCAGGATTCAAAGACCAGCGACAGGACAATGCCGATGGTCGTCAGAATGGCGATGACCGAACAGACGACGAGGATCACCATCAGGGTCTTTTCGACCTGGTTGCGGGCCCGAAGCGTCGGGGTGATCTTGCTGCGGGCAAAGGTGACGGATGCAATGCCGATGGCCAGCACGACAACGAACTGTGCCAGGCTGCTGATGTCGTTCAGACGGCTGTAAAGATCGGCGGCAGCCTGCATGACCGGGGTGATTTCACCGGATGTGATGTTGCCGGTCGCCAGATTCTTGATGTCGTTCATGATCAGCGAAATATGCGACGGATCGGTGACCATGATGTCGGCGGGCAGGCTGATCTGGACCATGTAATTGATGATCGTCGTCTGGAACATGGTCCACGCACCCAGCACCAGCAGCGTCGGAACGCCACACCACAGAACCACGAAATATCCGTAATAATGCGGCCGGGAATGCAGTTTGTTGGCTGAGCCGCCGACGCTGGAGAGAGAGCGAGACCGGCCAAGATAATATCCGGAAATTGTCAGGAGGATCAGTGCCGCAACAACGAAAGTGGATGACATGTCTGAGTTACCTAACGCTTTCGGGAAGTTGTAAAATCGAAAAACAAATACGTCTTAATCTGGAAATGAAGGTGGGTCTCCGGGGTAATTCCCGGAGACCCGTATTCCTTACATCGTGATGTTATTGGTCATCATCTCGGCATCTTTCTGGAACTTCTTGCGTTCTGCATCCGGCATCGGGATCAGACCCTTTTCCGAAAGGATACCTTCCGGTCCGAAGCTTTTCTCGGCGGTAAATGCGGCAACATATTCCTTGATGCCCGGCACTTTACCGACATGCGCGCCCTTGACGTAGAAGAACAGTGGACGCGACACCTTGTAGGAGCCGTCAGAGATGGTATCGAAGGTCGGGGCAACGCCACCAACAGCCGAACCCTGGATCTTGTCGGCGTTCTGGTCGAGGAACGAGAAACCGAAGATGCCGAAGGCATTGGCATTGGCTTCAAGCTTGCGAACGATCAGGACGTCGTTTTCGCCGGCCTCGACATAGGCGCCGTCTTCACGAACACCTTCGCAGATGGCTTTGTATTTTTTCGAGTCGGTTTTTTTCAGTGCTTTGATTTCCGCAAACTCTTCGCAGCCACCTTCCATTGCCAGTTCGGCAAAGGCGTCACGGGTGCCGGAGGTCGGCGGCGGGCCGAGGACTTCAATCTTGATGGCCGGCAGGGACTTGGAAACGTCCGACCACTTCATGTTGTCGTTATCCTTGAAGCCGCCTTTGCCATCAGGAATGGTCTTGGCGAGAGCAAGGAAGATGTCTTTCTTGGAAATCTTCATCTGCGGCGCGCTCTTGGAATTGGCAAAAACGATCCCGTCATAGCCGATTTTGATTTCTGTTACGTCGGCAACACCGTTCTTGGCGCAGGCTTCGACTTCGGATTTCTTGATCCGGCGCGAAGCGTTGGTGATGTCCGGGTGCTCGACGCCGACGCCGGCGCAGAACAGCTTGAAGCCACCACCGGAACCGGTGCTTTCGATAACCGGGGTCTTGAATTTCGTGGTTTTGCCGAACTGTTCGGCAACAACGGTGGAGAACGGATAAACGGTCGATGAACCGACGATGCGGATCTGGTCACGGGCTTCGGCGGCTGAACCGGCGATGATCATGCCAGAGACAATGGCGAGACCGAGAAACTTACGATACATGGCTAACTCCTGCCTAAATGCGTTTCGGAGAGAACTCCGTGTTAAGCGGACAACCGGCACAACCAAGAGGCGACCAGGTGTCCATGCACGGCGGAACCTACGCATCGACCGCTTACAATATATGACGAACGTGTGACACTTTTATGACACAGCGGCAGGTGGCTGTGGATAAGGCGTGGAGAGCTACAGGTGCTCTGTTCTTGGCACGATATCTGTTGGCAGAAAGACACTGAATGACGAGCCCTGGCCGAGCACGCTCTGTGCCGAAAGATGGCCGCGATGGCGGCTGATAATGTGTTTGACGATGGCCAACCCAAGTCCGGTGCTGCCGATGCCGGATTCGGAATTGTTCGAGCGCGCATCGTCGACCCGGAAAAACCGCTCGGTCAGCCTGGGGATCAGTTCTTTTGGAATGCCGGGGCCATGATCGCTGATGGTAATCGATATCCCGGGTCGTGACGTGCCGGGGATTCTTTCGACGCGGTTGAACGAGATATCAATCGGTTTGTCATTGCCGGCGTACTTGATGGCGTTTTCAATCAGGTTACGGAAGACCTGGTGCAGTTGGTCGGAATCACCGATCGCTTTTGGCAGGTCCGGCGCGCTTCTGACGTTGAAGGCGATATTGTTTTTTGCGGCCTGCGGTCCCAGCGCTTCAAGGACATTGTTGACGGATCGCTGCACGTCGACGGTCTGGCGCGGTGGCACGTGCTCGTTGATCTCGACCCGGGTCAGCGACAACAGATCATCGATCAGTCGCGCCATGCGTTGCGATTCACGGTGCATGATATTGAGAAACCGCGCCCTGGCCTCGATGTCGTCGCTGGCCGGACCGCGCAGGGTTTCGATAAAGCCGATCAGCGCCGTCAGCGGCGAGCGCAATTCATGCGATACGTTGGCAACGAAATCGGTGCGCATCTGTTCGGCTTTCCTGGCCGACGTGATGTCGTCAATCACCAGTGTCGCCACGGCGTTGTCTTCAGCGGAGGCAAACGACAGTCGTTCGATTCGGAACGACAGACTGCGCGAGACCGGTACCGGCAGGGTGATTTCACCTTCGGCTTCCGGGGCTCCGTTCAGCACCCGGTCAAGACCGTCAAGGATGTTCGGATGCCGCAGGTTGAGTGCCAGATCGCGGCCGATGGCGGCCTCGCCGATCAGTTCCCTGGCCGAGCGGTTGGCCTGCAGGACTCGCCGCTTGCTGTCGACGACGATCACCGACGTCGGGATGCGGTCAAAAACTTCCTGGGATATGGACATCATCTGCGGCGACTTTCACGAAGTGGGTAAGGTGCGGTCAGGTATGGCGATGATGCGGCCGCATTGCGATGGCCTGGCGAGGACCGCATGTTCCCTGGTGATGGCACCGATTGCCGTTTGCACGACGTCCGGAAAAGGACCGACTTTGCGGGTTCGCAAATTGACCTGCAGGATCATCAGTTCATTGCTGGCGCACAGGCTGTCGTCGGCGCAGTTGTGCATCCGATGCAACAGGTGCAGCCTTTTTTCGTCACTGCCGATGACCTGCGTCGTGATGTAGACGTGTTCGCCCTCGAGCACTTCGTTATCATAGGTAACATGGGCTTCGGCGACGAAAACGGAACTGCCTGCTCGGTCCCGCAACTCTTCATCCATGCCGATCCCGAGCAGAAACGCATCTGTCGCGTGATCGAAGATCAGCACGTAATAGGCGACATTCATATGTCCGTTGTAATCGACCCACGCCGCGTCAACGGTTTCTTCCCATAACCGGGTCGGCTCAGTCCTGGACATCCGTTTCTCCCTGATCGTCGCAACCCTCTGATAGCGGATCATTGGGCACTTGTCGACGCGTCTGCTCTCGGTCACCATGGCGCATGCTCAATATAGATCAGCTTTCGCGGGCGATTTTGCAGCCGATCAGCCTCGAGTTTCCGGATGGCTGCTGCGTCGTCGTGCGCGGCGCTTCTGGATCGGGAAAATCCCTGATGCTGCGGGCCATCGCCGATCTTGATCCCGCAACCGGACAGGTCAGCCTGGACGGAAATGACCGGAATTCAATGCCGGCACACGAGTGGCGCCGTCGCGTGACCTATGTGGCGTCTGACAGCGGCTGGTGGCTGGAACGGGTCGGCGATCACTTCGAGGCGCCGGACATCGCCGCGGGCTATCTGGTGCGGCTGGGTTTCCACGGCGACGTCATGACATGGCCGGTGACAAGGCTGTCGACCGGCGAGCGCCAGCGTCTCGCCCTGTTGCGCGCCATGGTGCAGAATCCGCGTGTGCTTTTGCTGGATGAGCCGACATCGGCACTTGATCCGGAAGCAACCGCCAAGGTCGAGAGTCTTTTGCATGAAAAGATTGCTGCCGGCGTGATTGTCCTGTTGGTGACCCATGATGTGGCCCAGGCCAAACGCATGTCGGAGCGGCGTTACCAGATGAGAGACGGCGTCCTGAGCGAGGAGGCGGCATGACCTATGCCGACCTCAGTTATTGGGACATCGCCATGGCGGCGCTGTTGCTGTGCATCAATGCCGGGCTGTCGATCTATTACCGGCTCGGCGTCGCCAAACGGCTGCTGATCGCGGCGATGCGCATGGTGGTGCAGCTGACGCTGGTCGGTCTCGTGCTGAAAGCGCTGTTTGCAACGGTCTCGCCGTGGCTGACGCTGCTGTGCGCGATTGCCATGGTCGCCTTTGCCGGGCGCGAGGCGATGGCCCGTCAGGACCGGACTTTTGCCGGTTTCTGGGGCTATGGTCTAGGCACTCTCTCGATGCTGATGGCGGCCGGGATTGTGACGCTGTTTGCGATGACGACCCAGTTTCATGCCGATCCCTGGTACGATCCGCGTTATGCGATCCCGGTTCTGGGGATGATTCTCGGCAATACCATGTCGGGCGTTTCGCTGGCCCTCGACCGCTTGCTTTCCGATGCCGATAACGGGCGCGCCAAAATCGAAGCCCGTCTGGCGCTCGGGCAGCCGTTTCGCACGGCCATGCGCGAGCCGCTGAAGGGGGCGATGCGGGCCGGCCTGATCCCGACCGTCAACGGCATGGCGGCGGCCGGACTGGTTTCGCTGCCGGGCATGATGACCGGGCAGATTCTCGCCGGTGTTGACCCGGTCGAGGCGGTCAAATACCAGTTGCTGATCATGTTTTTGATCGCCGGCGGCACGGCGCTGGGGGTTTTCTCGGCAGCAATGCTGACATTAAACCGCATTACGGACCCCCGACAGCGCCTGCGTCTGGATCGACTGCATCTGCCTTGATGTAAAAATCGACCCGCAAATACCTGTTTTTGTTGGCCCAGAGGGGGCTGGCGTTGTAAAAGCGCAGCACTTTAACGGATGTTTATATCAAGGAGACAGCGCTCGAATGGGTGATGTCGGTCGAGACATATCCCTGGCCAAAGTTTCTGTCGTCGTCCCGGTGAAGGATGAGGCGGATAACGTCATGCCGCTGATCGCCGAGATCGTCGCCGCCCTGGACGGGCTGATGACTTTCGAGATCGTCTACGTCGATGACGGAAGCGGTGACGAGACGCCGCTCCGCCTGGCCGAAGCGAAACGGCAATATCCGTTCCTGCGGGTGATCCGCCATGACGGCTGCTTCGGGCAGTCGCAGGCCGTGCATACCGGTGTTCGCCATGCCGCCTCGCCGCTGATCGCAACCCTGGACGGTGACGGGCAGAACGATCCGGCGGATATTCCGGCATTGCTGGGAAGATTTACCATCGAAGGCGGCTCGGCCGATGCCCTGCTGATGATCGCCGGCTGGCGCGCCAAAAGAAAAGATACCTGGCTGAAACGGGTATCTTCGAAAATTGCCAATGCGGTGCGCGGCTCCCTGCTCGGCGATGCGACGCCCGATACCGGCTGCGGCCTCAAGGTTTTCCCGCGCGCGATGTTTCTGGGCTTCCCGGCATTCGATCATATGCACCGGTTCCTGCCGGCTCTGACGATTCGTGCCGGTGGTCGGGTGGTGTCGGTGCAGGTCAACCACCGGCCCCGCGAACGAGGCCAGTCGAAGTACGGCCTGTTCAACCGGCTGTGGGTTGGCATCGTCGACATCTTCGGCGTGATGTGGCTTAACCGTCGTGTATCGCGCGTCAGGATTTCCCCTGAAGATCCGCCGTTATCATGATGACGTCGCGTATCGTTATCCGTTCCGTTCTTTTGTTTGCGCTGCTGATCGGCATCGGCGCGCTGATCAAGCTGACGCCATTGGGCGATATTCTGGACAAGGGCTGGATCGATACCTACGTGCGCAATGAAGGCATCAGGGGCGAATTGACCTTTCTAGTTGTCGGCGGATTTTGCACGGCGATCGGCCTGCCACGTCAGGCCGTTGCCTTCATGGCCGGCTATGCCTTCGGGATTGTCTTCGGCACCGCCATCGGGGTTGCGGCTACGGTGCTTGGATGCATGGCGACGTTCTTTGTCGCACGCTTTCTGGCGCGCGACATGGTGGCGCACAAATTCCCCGACAAGCTCAAGCGGATGGATGCATTTTTGCGTGAGAACACCTTCACGACGACCCTGCTGATCCGCTTTTTGCCGGTCGGCTCGAACGTGCTGACGAATATGCTGGCCGGTGTTTCAGGCGCTGCGGCGCTGCCGTTCTTCGTCGGTTCGGCGCTCGGCTACATTCCGCAGATGCTGATTTTCGCGCTGGTCGGATCGGGTTTCGCGGTCGAACCGGGGGTCAGGCTTGTCGCCAGTGTGCTGTTGTTCGCACTCTCCGGCGTGCTCGGTTTGTGGCTGTATCGCCGCTATCGCGACAATCACAAGCTTCACAATGCGGGCGTCGTCGGACCCGAGGACGTTGGTGCCAGCGAGGTATCGGAACGATGAATCGGTCGAGCATTCCTGTCTGGGTGGTTTGCTGGCTGATCTGCGTTGTTTCGGCCGTGCTTTTGCGCCCGCCGCTACCGGTCGACGAGACCCGCTATCTGGCCGTGGCCTGGGAAATGTGGCTGCGTGACGATTATCTGGTGCCGTATCTGAACGGTGAAGCGTATCACCACAAACCGCCGTTGCTATTCTGGCTGATGACGGCCGGCTGGTCGGTATTCGGAGTCAATGACTGGTGGCCGCGACTGGTGGCGCCGTTGTTTGCGCTGCTGGCCTTGTATCTGACCGGGACCCTGTCGCGGTTGCTGTGGCCCGGTAACAACGAGACCGCCCGGCTGGCGTCAACGATCCTCGTCGGCGCACTGTTCTGGAGCATCTTCCAGACGCTGACGATGTTCGACATGATGCTGGCAACCTGCACTTTGGCCGGCCTTGCCGGGATTGTGCAGACCTGGCGGCAGGGCAGTTTGGGCGGCTGGGCAATCACGGCGCTGGCCATCGGCGTCGGCGGTCTGGCCAAAGGGCCGGCCATCCTTTTGCACATTCTGCCGGTGGCGCTGCTGGCCCCCTGGTGGGGACGGGGGCTTTCGGGCGGACCGGACCGGCCACTGGTTTCGTGGCGGCGCTGGTATCTTTCGCTGCTGCTCAGCGTTCTTTGCGGTGTCGCCATTGCCCTGCTCTGGGCGATCCCGGCTGGTATCCGTGGCGGCCCCGAATACCGCGAGATGATTTTCTGGGGGCAGTCGGCCGGCCGGATTGTTGAAAGTTTTGATCATGCCAGGCCGTTCTGGTGGTATGCCGCGCTGCTGGGGCCGCTTTTGTTGCCGTGGGTGATCTGGCCCAGATTGTGGCGTGCATGCATTGGTATGCTCGCAAGCGGCAGCGGCCTTCAGGATGGAGCGGTCCGACTGCTGATATCCTGGGCATTGCCGGCACTGGTTATTTTTTCACTCATATCCGGCAAGCAATTGCATTATCTGTTGCCGGAGTTTGCCGCCTTTGCACTGCTGTTTGCGCATCTGCTGAACCGTTCGCAGGCTGCGAAGGGGCGTCGGCTCGACGGTATCTTCATGGCGCTTTTCTTCGGCGTACTCGGCACCGTCGTCATCGCCTTGCCGTATCTGGCAGACCATTTTGATATGCCGGAATGGTTTGTCCATCTCGATACGTTGTGGGGCGGACTGCTGCTGGTGGCTGCCGTGGTCTGCTGGTTTCAGGTCCCGGGCCCCGTGCAGCGGAGCGTTTCAGTGATCGCCCTGTCGATGGCGCTGCTGGTATCTGTCGTGCATCTGACGGCCCGTGATGCGTTGCGGGCGGTTTATGATTTCCGGCCATTGGCACAGGCCCTGAAGGCCTATGAGGATCAGGGCCTGGCACTGGCCAATTTCTCGACCTACCACGGTCAGTATCAGTTCCTCGGGCGTCTGCATCACCCGATGGCGGTGCTCGGTCTGTTGGCAGCGGACACGCAGACTTTCGTAAAGGCGCATCCTGAGGGCGTTCTGGTGGCCTATTATTATCTGGATCAAATGCCGGTGTTTCCTGCTGATGTGAAACCGTTGGCAACGTATCGCTTCGGCGACACGGTCATCATTCTGTGGCATGCAGGATTGCTTGCCCGATATCCGCATCTTGCCGACAGATCATAACACGCCCGGCCACCCCTACTTGCTGTAATATTTGAGGAAACCCATGCCAGATATCGGACAATACGGACAATACTTTATTGGCGGGGATGGCCAACTGTCGATTATTCTGGCCGCTCTTGGCGTGCTTGCCGGCCTGTCCGCGATCGGCCGTCTGATGTTTGCCGGCAAAGGGTTCAGCGAAGCCGATCTGTTTGGCGGGTGGGCTTTGGCGGTACTGGTTTTTACCGCCGGCAATGTGTTTTTCCGAGTTCCGTTCCAGTACATGTTCTGGCCGCTCGCCGCAATCGGTGCCGCTGCCGTGGTCTGGCTGCTGATCAAGGAGCGCCGGGTGGGCCCGTCAGGTTACTGGCGCATCCTGCTGCTGACGGCACCGCTGTTGCTGATCGCATCGGCGCGGATGGCTTCCGAATGGGATGAGTTTTCGCACTGGCTGCCGACGACGCGCTATATTTTTGAACAGCAAAGCTTTCCGTTCGGCGGGCTTGAACTGTCCGGCGGACAGTTCCCGGGCTACCCCTACACATGGCTGTTTCTGGTTTACATGGCGGACATGCTGGCCGGACATCTGGTCGAAGCCGCAGGATCCGTTTTGAATATGCTGCTGTTGCTGACCTTCGGCGTCGGTGCCGTTCGGCTTTGGTGTGAAGCCACGGACCGTCCAATGCTCTCCGCAGCGTCGCTTGGCTGGACCGGGGCCTTGTTTGCGGCCATGGCGGCAACGATTTTCAATCCGACCTTCGTGCAGAAGGTCGTCATGACCACGTATGCCGACGCGAGTACGGCGACGGCGGTCGGCATCGGCACGGTGCTTGCCTATTTCATCCTTGATGCCATGGTCAGCGGTGATAAAGCCAGATTGCGTGCATTGACCTGGCAGCTTGGCCTGACGCTGGCCGTGCTGATCAACATCAAGCAATCGAATCTGGTTCTGGTCGTCATGCTGCTGGGCGGAACCGGTCTGGTCGCACTTCGCGACAAAGCGATCCGGTTTGCCGATTTCATCCGCCTGCTGCCGGTATTGGTGTTGCCGGCGGTGCTGATTTACGGCACCTGGCGCTATCATGTTCTGGTCAATCTGCCGGCCAATGCCGAAGCGACATTCATGCCTTACGAGGCCTGGAACACGCATATCCTGTGGCCGATCTTTCAGCACATGCTGGAAGTCGCCGCCAAGAAAAGCGGCTATTTCGGCGTTATGGGCATTGCTGCGGTCTTTGCGGTGATCGGACTTTGGCGTTGCCGCAGCGGATTTGACCGGTTGGCGATGCTGATCGGATTTTCATTTCTTGGCTACAATGCGTTTTTGTATCTGATCTTTGTCACCCAGTTCGGGGAATACGATGCGCTCAGGGTGGCGTCGTACTGGCGTTATAATCACCACCTCGGTTTGATGGCGGTGGCATTTGGCGCGTTTTCGCTGGGCACGCTGTGGCGGCGTTTCGGCTGGAAATTACAGTTGCCAAAATACGTGCTCGGAGGCTTGATCGGCGTCGTGCTGGTGGCCCCGGTCGTGTTCGCTGAAAAGCTGCGCTTTGATCTTGAGCCGCCGAAACCGTTTTACCGGGCCGTTGCCCGGGAATTACCGGAGTTGCTGCCTAAGGGTTCGCGTTTGCTGTTGCTGGATCCGCTCGGCACTGGTGAATCGGGTGTGCTGACGCGCTATCCTCTCGGAAGCCGCAACGCCGAACTGATCGCATACATGGCAGCCTTTCACGATTTCACGCTCGATCCGTTGCGCAAGGCGCTACAGTCAATGCATCCCGATTATCTGCTGGTGCATTCCGTCAAACCGTCCATTAACGAGGTGCTGTCGACGGATCTGGCCGAAACCGGCTTATCCTATCTGCTGCACAAGACGGCGAGCAATCCCGATCACTGGGAAATCGTCAAGAAATGGCCGCGTTCCGAAAAGCGCTGGGGTGATCACTAGGCGTCAGGAAGTTGCGCGCATCCTGAGGCGACGCAGGATATTGGCCAGCGCCATTTCCGAGCGGGTCTCGTGTTTGCCGGTAAAGACGTGCCAGATGATCTTGAACGGACGGATCGGTCGGGCGATCCATGATGTCAGATAAAAGATCGAGACACCGATCCAGCGCAGCCGCTTCAATTGCGCATCGGTGAAGTTCTCGCTGTACGACACGGTGCGTGTGGTATCGGCATAGGATCTGAGGCTGTCATAATAGGCGTCGTCCAGCTTGAGCCGGCCGGACGCATTGATCTCGCGAAACAGCTCCGATCCCGGGTACGGTGAAAACGCCCACACCGCGATATCGTCGGCCCCGGCGATCGCCATCTTGGCGATGAAGGCATAGGTCTCGCGCACTTCTTTCATGGTTTCGCCCGGGAAGCCCAGCATGATGTTGGTCTTCAGGCTCATACCCTGACGATAGCTGGAACTGATCGATTCCAGCACGGATTCGGTTTTGATCTTTTTCTTGATCCGCTCCAGCACACCCGGCGAGCCGCTTTCCGGCGAGTAAGAAAGGTTGCGACAGCCGGATTTGTGCAACAGGCCGGCAACTTCGTCATCGATGGCTTCGGAGCGGGTGCCGCTCGGCAGTTGCCAGGTAAAGGACATGCCGCGCTCTTCGATCTTGTGGCAGAAATCGACGATCCAGGCTTTCTTGACGATGGCCGTCAGATCGTAGAAATCGAAATTCTGGGCGCCGTAACGCTCCTGATAATAGGCCATTTCATCGAGCAGCAGATCCGGATCGCGGGCGACCCATCGCGTCGTCCACATCGCCGGGTTGGAACAGAAGGTGCACTGGTACGGGCAGCCACGGCTGGCCAGCACCGGCATCGAGCGACCGCGGTCGATGCCGAAGCCGTAACCGCGTTCCAGATAGTTCTCGATCGGCATCAGGTCCCAGGCCGGCAGCGGGATCGCATCAAGATCACGTTTGCGGGCGCGCCGTTCGTTGACCACGGCGTTGCCGTCCTTGTCGATATAGGCGGTGCCGGCAATCGTCGACGGATCAAGTGTGCCGGCCTGATAGGCCTGGCAGACGACCAGTGCCGTTTCCTCACCCTCGCCGAGAATGCCGATATCAAGGGCGCTTTCCAGTAGGCTTTGTTCGGGCACCGCGGTAACGTGCTCGCCGCCGCCGATCATCAGGGCGTTCGGGAAACGCTGGCGTACCAGCATGGTCAGATCACGGCACGCCGGCCATTCGAACGAGAACCCGAAGGCGACGCCGATGATCTCGGCATCGTCGTCGATGCTGGCGGTGATTTCTTCCGGCGTCAGGCCGTACATGTAGCAGTCATTTTCGACCGGGTGGCGTGTGTCGAGGGACTCGCCGACGCCGTCGATGACCTGCACGTCGAAACCGCCGTCTCTGAGGGTGCCGGCGATATAGGCAAGGCCCAGTGGCGGCGTGAACATCGCCACCTGATTACCGGCAGGCACGACGATGGACGGACGGATCAGGCAGACTTTCATCGGGACAGGCACCATGGCTTCTTCAAACGATACACCCTAGTACCCGAAAATATCTCGAAAGGCTAGGACAGGTTAGCGAAAAACCGCATAAAAACCACAAGAATCAGAGGGTTAATTGACCGTGGGCTGCGATATATTTTGTAACCGCGTCATCCCCACCCAACCGTCATTCCGGAACCGGAGCACCGCAGCTGTGGTATCCGGGATCCATTACTGTCGATATCCATTGGTGCCGGGGGATGACGGAGTGGGAAGGGCAGTGGCTTGCCTCGGCATGGCCAGGAAGATCAGCGATCAATGGCCTTGATCAGCGCCGCGTGATCAAGGTCGGCGCCGCCGTTGTCGATCAGCCAGTCATAAAGATCGCGGCTGAGACGGGTTGCCGGCAGCTCGATGCCCAGCTCGGCAGCCAGCTGCAGCGCCTGATCCATATCCTTGCGCTGCGTCGTCGCCTTGGCACCCGGCGTGAAGACATCATCGATCATGCGCTGGCCGTGGACTTCGAGCACGCGGGATTCGGCAAAGCCGCCGCTGAGCGCTTCGCGAACCCGGGCCGGGTCGGCACCGGCGCGGCGGGCCAGGGTCAGGGCTTCGGCAACGGCACCGATGTTGAGACCGACGATCACCTGATTGGCGGCCTTGGCAACCTGGCCGGTGCCGACGCCGCCGACGTGGGTGATCTTTTTGCCGAGCACGGCAAGGATCGGATGAGCGCGGGCAAAGGCCGCATCCTCGCCACCGGCCATAATGGTCAGCGTGTGGGTCTCGGCGCCGATGGTGCCGCCTGATACCGGGGCGTCGACATAGCTGCAGCCAAGTTCGGCAACGCGGGCGGCAAAGGCACGGGTATCGGGGACCTTGGTGGTGCCCATGTCGATCACCAGCGTGTCTGGGTTGAGACCCTTGAGAACGCCGTCCTGATCATCCATCAGAACCTTTTCGACCGCCGGGGTGTCGGACAGCATCATGATGACGATGTCGGACTGGGCAGCGACGTCGCGAGGTGTTGCTGCGGCCGTCATGCCCTCGGCGACAAGGGCGTCGACGGCGGCCTGGGATCTGTTGTGCACGGTCATGCGGGCACCGGCGGCGGCAAGGTTGCGCGCCATCGGCTTGCCCATCAGGCCAAGCCCGATAAAGCCGATGTATTGTCCCTTGAGTGCGGTCATGACGGTTTGTCCCCTGATGATGAAAGCGGTGGCTTGTGCCGGGCTGTCGCGACGATAAGATGGTCCGCTCAATAGGCCCGACGTTACGTCAGGTAGACTAGATACCATGGCCCGCCACTTCAAGCGCAGGGCATGTTTAGGGAAAGCTCATGGAGCCGATTTTCAACGTCGTTCTGCCGGTATTTGCGATCATCCTGACCGGCTATGCCTGCGGGCGGTTCGGCGCGCTCGGCCCGACCAGTTCGGAAGCGATCAACAAGTTCGTCTATTTCGTCTCGCTGCCGGTTCTGCTGTTCTACTCGATGGCCCGCGTCAACCCGGCGCAGATTTTCAATTTGCCGTATCTCGGCGCCTTTGCGGCGGGCAGTCTGATCACCACGCTTATCGCCATCGTCTTTGCCCGCACCGTGTTTCGCACACGCCTTGCCGAGCAGTCGATGTTCGGCATGGTGGCGATTTTCGGCAACACCGGTTATATGGGGATTCCGCTCTGCATTGTCGCCTTCGGTGAAGCCGGTGCGCTGCCGGCGATTGTCGCGACGGTGTTCCAGACGATCATCATGATCCCGCTTTACGCAGTGCTGATCGAGGCCGATCTCCGGGGTGAAAAGGGTCTCAAGGCGGCCTTCGAAGTGACCAAGTCGCTGGCCCGCAATCCGCTGATGATCTCGTCGGTGGCCGGGATCGCGTGGTCGTTTACCGGTTTGCCGCTGCCGGCCTCGGTCGAGACGTTCTGCTCGATCCTGTCGGGTGCCGCAGGACCGTCGGCGCTGTTTGCGATTGGGTTGTTCATGGTCGGCAAGCCGCTGTTTCACGGTTTTGCCGAGGTCGCTTCGGTCAGCGCCTTCAAGCTGTTCGTGCACCCGCTGATCACGCTGGTGTTCTTCATCTATGTGTTCGATGTCGAGCCGCTGTGGCGCGCCGTCGGAATCCTGATGGCGGCGCTGCCGGCCGGCGCGCTGTGCTTTGTCGTCGCGCAGAATTACAACGTCTATGTGCAACGGACGTCGGCGGCGATTTTGCTCTCTACGATTGTTGCCGTGCTCACGCTGTCGGTGCTGTTCCTGTCACCGCTGATGCACGTGCCGACGCCGGGCTAATCGGTTTCGGCCAGGAACGTCCGGGTGATGGCGATGGCGTCCTTGAGGCCGACCCGCTCGACGGTGACGCCTGCCGGAAACGCGGTTTCCAGCCGCGTCGGCATCTGCCGGTCGAGCATCACGAAGACACCGCGATCCGTCGCCCTTCTCAGCAGCCGGCCGATCGCCTGCGCCAGCTTCAGGCGGGTCAGCATCTCGTCATAGACCTTGCCGCCGAACGCCTTGCGCCGGGCCTTGTGCAACAGATCCGGGCGCGGCCACGGCACCCGGTCGAAAATCAGCAGTCTGAGTGACCGTCCCGGCACATCGACGCCGTCCCTGACGGCATCGGTGCCGAGCAGGCAGGCGTGTTCCTCGGCCCGGAAGATGTCGACGAGGCTGCCGGTATCCAGCGCATCGACGTGCTGGGCCAGCAGCGGAATACCGGCCTGCTCAAGCGGCTCGCGGATCCGGCTTTCGACAGCGCGCAGCCGCGAGATCGCCGTGAACAGGCCAAGCCCGCCACCGCCCGCCGCCTTGAACAGATCGCGGTATGCCGACGCCGTCTGATCCATGTCGTTTTTCTTGACGTCGCCGACGATCAGCACCTTGAGATGTTTTTCATGATCGAACGGCGAGGCTTCGCTGGTCAGCAGCGGGCGCACCGGCAAATGCCGGGTGCCGGTCCTGATCTCGGCGGCCTGCCAGTCGGCATCGGGATCACCGGTGCGGTCGGTCAGGGTCGCAGACGTCACGACGATGCCGTGCGCCGGCTTGTAGACAACTTCGGCCAGCGGCCTGGTCGGATCAATCCAGTGACGATGAAAGCCGACATCGATGTCGCGGCCCTGAATGCGCTGAATGCCGAACCAGTCGACGTATTCCGGCGGCGTGCCCGAACCCAGCGCGTCGAGCATCGCCCGCCACGCCGAAAGCTGCGAGATGGCACGCCGCTCAAGCGACGCGATGACCGCTTCGATCTTGGTCCGGGTCTGCGTTTCGAGACTGTCGGCATCGTCGCTGAGGATTCGCTGCAAGGCCCCCATCAGGTCGATCAGCGGCCGCTGGATGTCTCTCAGATCACCGTTCAGCGTCATCGCCGCCTCGGCCAGTCCGTCAATCGGCGGATGCGGCTCGGCTTCGAGATCATACGGCCCCTCGCCGTCGGCGCTGCGGGCATGGATCTGCTGGCGAACCAGCGCCAGGAATTTTTCCGCCGGACCGTCGGGGCGGGCATCGGCAATCCGCTGATGCCAGCTCGGGCCGGGCAGGGCGCGCGCCGCATGCAGCGCGTCGTCGAGGGATTTCTCGGCCTGCTCGTTGCCGGCGATCAGTTCCTCGACGCGGGTTCTGAGGCCGCGCGAGCGCGACCGGCTTTGCCCTTCGGCACCGACCAGCCAGCGCCGGAGCTCGGCCGTTTCCTGACCCGACAGATGCGCCGAAAAAGCGCTGTCGGCGGCATTGAACAGATGATGCGCTTCATCGAAGACGTAGCGCAGCGGGCGATGTTCGGGGTCCGGGCCGAGCGCCGCCTGGATCAGCACCAGTGCATGATTGGCGACCACCAGATCGGCCCGCCGGGCGCGCCTGACGGTATGCTCGATGAAGCACTTGCCATAGTGCGGGCAGGCCGAATAGATGCATTCGCCGCGGGTGTCGGTAAGGTCGGTCGTCACCTCGCGGCCGAACAGATGGATCAGCCACGCCGGAAAATCACCGCCGACCATATCGCCGTCGCGGGTCGCTTTGATCCATCTGGCGATCAGACCGAGCGCCACCGCATCGAGGCCGCCGGCCAGCTGGGCTCGACCCAGCGCTTCTTCGTAATTGAGCAGGCACAGATAATTTTCCCGGCCCTTCCTGACGACGATCCGGTCGCGCTTGAGGTGCTGGTCCGGGTACAGCCGGTCCAGTTCGCTATCAAGTTGCCGCTGCAGATTACGGGTATAGGTCGAAATCCACACCGGTGCTTCGTTGTGTTCGGCCCAGACACTGGCCGGTGCGACGTAGCCGAGCGTCTTGCCGACCCCGGTGCCGGCTTCGGCGATGACCACATTCGGCTCGTCCTCGGCCTGGCGGGGCTGGAAGGCGGCGGTGACGGAATCGGCGTAGCGTTGCTGTTGCGGCCGACGCTCCGAGGTGCGGCCCAGCAGCATGGCGAGCCGGGTCCGGGTTTCAGGGACGCCAACCGGCAGATTGCCGGGCGGCAGTTCGCGCGGCCGGTCTTCCCAGTCGGGCAGTTTGCGCCACACCTGCATGGCTCCCTTGAGGGCCGAGGAATGCGGCGCATCACCACCGCCGAATCGCTGCAGCACCGGCTTGCCCCAGGCCCAGCCGGCGCGCGCCATGACCCAGGCGATGTCCTTGGCTTCGGGGGTGGCGCGGGCAAGCTCCGCCAGCAGTTGGTCGGCGGCGGCAAACAGCATGCCGGCGGTCTGCTCCGGCGTCTCGGGTACCGCCAGATCAAGCGCTGCAGCAATTCCGCGCGGCGTCGGCAGACAAAATGCCGCCGGTCGGGTGAAGGCGAACAGCTCAAGGATGTCGAAAGCCTGAAAGGTGCCGGCGCGAATCGTCGTTGCCGTCATGCGTCGATGACAGACCAGCGGCACCGCACCGCCGCGGAGTCGATTATGAATTTCCCGGTGGCTCAGATTTTCGACTTCGCCGTCCTGACTCAGCCAAACGCCGCCCAGCACACCGACAACAAGGGCCGGTGCGGTTTCAAAGCCAGGAGGGAGGGCGGTCGAGGCGTCATTCATGGTATGAGTATAAAGTGCCGGGAGGGGGCTGTCCCTCATTCAGACGTATTCTTTTTGTGTTGCCGACAGTTCAAGGCATAATCCACTCAATAATCAAGGAGACACCACATGGCTGACAATAACGCACCGGTTATCGCCAACCCGAATGCGCCAGAAATATTTGCCGACAAGACGACCAGCGTCTCATTGCGCGGCAATATTGCCCGAATCACGCTAGCCAGCGAGCGGACCACAATCGATCCGCGTGCGCCTGAAACGGTCATTTCAGGGCATCTGGCGATAACGGTCAGGGGGTTTTTGCAACTTTATGGACAAATGCAGAGCGTCGTCCGGCAGATGGAAGCATCGGGTTTGCTAAAGCCTGCGGCAAAGCCGGCTTCTAAGCCTATACAAGCAAAGAGGAATGCCCCTGCAAGGGCCAAATCCGCAGCTTCGTCAAGCAAGGTAAAAAGCAAAAAAACGTGATTGTAAACTTCTTTTAGGTTCTTGAAAGTCGACCCGCATAGGCGTATCGATAAGGAGACCGGCAGAGTGCCCGGCGGAGTAAAAAGACGTGTTAAAAAGAAACAAAAGCGCTATCGAGGTCGGTGATCGATTCGTTAAAACCGATGATCCGAAAACCGTATGGGTCGTCGCAGGTCGTGGCAGTTCCGTAGCCCCCATGCCGCATTTTCAGGTCGTTCAGGAAGGCTATTACAGTCGCCTGCGTACGCTGGCGGAAAGTGTTCTGCTGGATCCCGACTATTATCGCCGGATCTCGGAAAATTAAGTTCTGCCATCCTGTTTGGTGCAGACCCCGGTCGACGCAAGACGATGGCCGACGATAAACAAATAGCAAATACCAAAGAACGCAGCGACGCCGACCGGCGTGGTGGTAACGATGATCGACGCCGCGAAAATCTGACGGCTGCCGATGTGATTGGCTGGGACGGTGATGACCGTCGCCAGGAAGATCGCCGGACCGCACAGGAGCGCCGCCGCGATGAACGCCTGGCGCAGGACGTTGTCTGGGAAAAAGATGCCATCGACGGATTCTGGCCGATGGATTCGGCGGCACAGGCGGCGCACGATAAGCGTCAGGCGGAACGACGTGACCGCGATCGCCGGGCTGCAGATCGTCGCAGGATGCAGATGACTCCCCAGGAAGTTGCCGACTGGGACGGCGCCGAGCGCAGGGTTGTTGAGGAGGATCGTCGTGATATTGAACGGCGTGAACTTGAACGCCGTATCCGCGCCGCCAAAATCGCCGATATGGGCTCGACGCCCGGGGTATAGCGGGCATATTTGTAATATTATCCGTCACCCTGAACTTGATTCAGGGTCCATAAAAACCGCCCGGAATTAAGGATTTCGTATGGATCCTGAATCAACTTCAGGATGACGATTAAATCAAGTAATTTGGAAATCCGCGTTGACTGACATCTAGTTGCCGTCCGGGTGATCCGGTTTGACGCTGTCATAGACGATCTGCACCGCATTCATGAAGAATGTTTCCAATGGTGAACGCACGGCATCGCGATTTTCGCATGCCGTCAGTAAGAAAATGCAAATCAACAGGGCGGTCAGGCTTTGCATGGGATGATTATAACACTTATTCAGCCCCCTCACCTAACCTCTCCCAAGGGAGAGGGACAGGGTGAGGATAAGTGCCTGCGAGACGTCAGGCCTTGGGCACGTACCCAAGATTTGAGGCCAGCCAGCGTTCGACATCAATCACCGCCATGCCCTTGCGGGCCGCATAATCGGCGACCTGATCGGGGCCGATGCGGCCGATGCCGAAATAGGCACTTTCCGGGTGTGAAAAATAATATCCGGAAACCGAAGACGCCGGCATCATGGCGAAGCTTTCCGTAAGCACGATGCCGGTGTTGCTTTCACCTTCAAGCAGTTCGAACAGCGGCCCCTTTTCGGTGTGATCGGGGCATGCCGGATATCCCGGTGCCGGGCGGATGCCACGATAGCTTTCCTTGATCATGGCTTCGTTATCGAGCGCCTCGTCTGCAGCGTAGCCCCAGAATTCCTTGCGCACCCGTTCGTGCATACGTTCCGCGAACGCTTCGGCGAAGCGGTCCGAAAGCGATTTCAGCATGATCGACGAATAGTCGTCACCGGCGGCTTCGAAAGCCTTGGCGCGTTCATCGGTGCCGTGCCCGGCGGTCACCGCAAAGGCACCGATCCAGTCGTCGACACCGGCCTCTTTCGGGGCAATGAAATCGGCAAGACACATGTTGGCGCGGGTACCGGATTTCGGCATCTGCTGACGCAGGAAATGGATGGTGTCGCGCGGTGCGTTCTCACCGTCGACGCCGTAAATCTCGACATCGTCACCGACGCTTGCCGCCGGCCAGAAACCGATCACGGCCTTCGCCGTCAACCATTTCTCGTCGATGATCTGCTTCAGCATGGCATCGGCATCGGCTTTCAGCGAACGCGCCGCTGCGCCGATGGTGCTGTCTTCCAGGATACGCGGATAGGTACCGGCCAGATCCCATGTGCGGAAGAACGGGGTCCAGTCGATCCGCTCGACCAGGTCTTCAAGATCGTAGGATTCGAAAACCTTGAGGCCGGTGAAGGTCGGCTTCGGCGGTGTCGTGTTCAGCCAGTCGATTTTGAACGGGTTGGCCCGGGCATCTTCTATCGAGATGATGTTACGCGCACTGTCGGTGCCGGAATGCTTGGCGCGGACCGCTTCGTATTCCTGGGCGATTTCCTCGACCAGGGAATCGCGGCGGGTATCGCTCAGCAGACGGCTGGCAATGCCGACGGCACGCGACGCATCAAGAACGTGGATCACCGGGTGTTCATAGTTCGGTGAAATCTTCACGGCGGTGTGCGCTTTTGATGTGGTGGCACCACCGATCAGCAGCGGGATCGTCATGCCGGCACGCTGCATTTCACGGGCCATCGTGGTCATTTCTTCCAGACTCGGCGTGATCAGGCCGGACAGCCCGATGATGTCGGCGTTTTCCCGCTTGGCGGTTTCGATGATTTTCGAATACGGCACCATGACACCGAGATCGACGACCTCGTAGCCGTTACACTGCAAAACCACGCCGACGATGTTTTTGCCGATGTCGTGCACGTCGCCTTTTACGGTCGCCATGACGATCTTGCCCTTGGTGTCGCCGGCTTTCTTGTCGGCTTCCAGATACGGTTCGAGATAGGCAACCGACTGCTTCATGACGCGCGCCGATTTGACGACCTGCGGCAGGAACATCTTGCCTGATCCGAACAGATCGCCGACCACGTTCATGCCGTCCATCAACGGCCCTTCGATGACGTCGAGAGGTTTCGCCAGTGTCTGGCGTGCTTCTTCGGTGTCGGCGATGATGTATTCGGTAATGCCGTGCACCAGCGCATGTTCAAGACGGCGCTCGACGGTGCCTTCGCGCCAGCTCAGATCCTCGACCCGGGCCTTGGCCCCGGATTTGGCCTGATCGGCGATTTCCAAAAGCCGTTCCGCCGCATCCTCACGACGGTTCAGAACGACGTCTTCAACACGATTGCGCAGCTCGGTCGGAATATCTTCATAAAGCGCCAGCTGCCCTGCGTTGACGATGGCCATATCGAGACCGGCACGGGTTGCGTGATACAGGAACACCGAATGCATGGCTTCACGCACACCGTTGTTGCCGCGGAACGAAAACGACATGTTGGAAAGGCCGCCCGATGTTTTCACATACGGCAGATCGGCCTTGATGGTCTTTACGGCGTGAATGTAATCGAGCGAGAAATTGTCGTGTTCCTTGATGCCGGTGGCAATCGGGAAAATGTTTGCATCAAAGACGATGTCTTCCGGCTGGAAGCCGACCTTCTCGGTCAGCACGGCATAGCTGCGTTTGCAGATCGCGACCATCCGCTCGTAGCTGTCGGCCTGTCCCGTTTCGTCAAAGGCCATGACCACCACCGAAGCACCGAAGCGCTGGGCTTCGCGGGCATAGCGGATCATTTCCTCTTCGCCTTCCTTGAGGCTGATCGAATTGACGATGGAGCGGCCTTGCAGACACTTCAAACCGGCGCAGACGATTTCCCATTTGGAACTGTCGACCATCACCGGGACCCGGGCGATGTCGGGCTCCGACGAGATCAGGTTGATGAAGGTGCGCATGGCTTCGACGCCGTCCAGCATCGCATCGTCCATGTTGATGTCGATGATCTGCGCACCGTTCAGCACCTGCTGGCGGGCGATGTCGACGGCTTCGGCATACTGGCCGTCGCGGATCAATCCGGCGAATTTGATCGAGCCTGCAACGTTGGTGCGCTCGCCGATGTTGACGAAACCGGTGACGTCATCAAGTCTGAGTTGCTCAAGACCCGAAAGGCACATGATGTGATTGGGCTCGGCCTTGTTGCGCGGTGATTGCTGGACCACGGCCTCGGCAATGGCGCGGATATGATCGGGGGTCGTGCCGCAGCAGCCGCCGACGATGTTGACCAGTCCCGATCTGGCAAATTCTTCCAGGTGCTCGGCCATGTGTTCGGGGGTGTCGTCATAGCCGCCGAAGGCGTTCGGCAAACCGGCATTCGGATAAACGCTGACATAGGTATCGGCAATGTCGGAAACGGCCTTGATGTGCGGGCGCATTTCCTCGACGCCCAAGGCACAGTTGAAGCCGACGGCCAGCGGTTTGACGTGGCGTACGGAATGCCAGAACGCTTCCGGCGTCTGTCCGGAAAGGGTGCGGCCCGACGCATCGGTAATGGTCCCCGATATCATCACCGGCCAGCGTCTGCCGGACTCTTCAAAATATTTCAGGATGGCGTAAATCGCCGCTTTGGCGTTGAGGGTGTCGAAGATGGTTTCGACCAGCAGGATGTCGACGCCGCCGGCGACCAGACCGGCAATGGCTTCCGAATAGGCTGCAACCAGATCGTCGAAGTAAACGTTGCGAAATCCGGGGTCGTTGACGTCGGGTGAAATCGACGCCGTGCGGTTGGTCGGGCCAAGTGCGCCGGCAACAAAGCGCGGCCGCTCGGGCGTCTCGGCGGTCACCTGATCGGCGGCCTCGCGGGCCAGCCGGGCGGCCTGATAGTTGAGCTCGTAGGAAAGTTCTTCCATGCCGTAATCGGCTTGCGAGATGCGATTGGAATTAAAGGTATTGGTCGCCAGGATGTCGGCGCCGGCCTGCAAAAAGGCCACATGAATGCCCCGGATCACGTCCGGCCGGGTCAGCGTCAACAGATCGTTGTTGCCCTTGAGATCACACGGCCAGTCTATGAAGCGGGCGGCCCTGAAGTCAGCTTCGTTCAGATTTTCGGCCTGGATCATGGTGCCCATGGCGCCGTCGAGAATGAGGATCCGCTCATCAAGCAGCTTGGCCAGCAGATCGCTTTGATCATCCGCCGGAGATGCCGGCATGCTGTCGAGCGACGCCGGGCGGGCATCCATTTGCACGGCGGGTCGAGACGCGGTGGCGGGGACGTGATGGGGATGCGGGCAGCTCATATCGTGTCTTCTTTTTATTCGTCGGGTTGAAAGGTTACGCAGCGCTATGCGTGCGCACGCCCATGACGTGGCAGATCGCGTAACAAAGATCGGCCTTATTCATGGTGTAAAAGTGAAACTCGTTGATGCCGTTGGCATGCAGCACCCGGCATTGTTCGGCGGCGACGCTGGCGGCGACCAGTTTGCTGGTTTCCGGATTGTCATCAAGGCCGTCGAACAGATCATGCATCCAGCCGGGGACGCCGGCGCCGCACATCTTGGCGAACTTTGCGGTCTGCTTGAAGTTGGTCACCGGGATGATGCCGGGCACGATCGGGATGGCGATGCCGGCACTGCGGGCCTTGTCGAGAAAGCGCAAAAAAACATCCGGGTCGAAAAAGAATTGCGTGATGGCGCGGGTTGCACCGGCGTCGATCTTGCGTTTCAGATTATCAAGATCGGCTTCGGGGCTTTGCGCTTCCGGGTGGACTTCCGGATAGGCGGCGACGGAGATTTCAAAATCGGCAATCTTCTTGAGCCCGGCAACCAGATCGGAGGCATAGGCATAGCCGCCGGGATGCGGCGCATAGTGATTGGAGCCGTCCTGCGGATCACCGCGCAGCGCCACGATATGCCGTACCCCTTCGCGCCAGTAATCTCTGGCCACGGCATCGACCTCGTCGCGGGTCGCGCCGACGCAGGTCAGGTGGGCCGCCGGGGCCATGCCGGTTTCGTGGGCGATGCGGCTGACCGTGGTGTGGGTGCGTTCGCGGGTCGTGCCGCCGGCGCCATAGGTGACGGAGACATAGGACGGGTTTAACGGTTCCAGCCGCTTGATGGCCTGCCACAGCGTTTCCGCGGCGGCGTCGGTCTTCGGCGGGAAAAACTCGAACGAGACGGAAACGTCGTCCGGCAACGGGGCCGCGATCATCATCGCCGGCGATGGCGGGCGACCGCCCCGGGTGACGTTCATCAGGCCGCTGCCGGCCGGGTTTTTGGGAAGGCGATGGATCATGATGCGCGGCCCTTCTGTGACGCCGGTCCGGTGGATTTGTGGGCCGACCAGATGGCCACGGTCAGCGGATCACCCTTCAGGTGTTCTATGCTGTCCAGCACCAGGCCGGCCTGGGCGAAGGCCGGGTCGAACTCGGCGTCGGCAAAACCGAGGCGGCGGTGCTGGTAGGTCTTGCGCAGATCTTCAACTTCGTGCGGGGCAAAATCGGCGATCAGCAGTCGTCCGCCCGGGGCCAGCATGCGGCCGGCTTCCATCAGCGCGCCCGAGACATCGTCGATGTAATGCAGCACCTGATGGATCAGCACGATGTCGAATTCGCCGCTTTCATAGGGCAGGGAATACAGATCGCCCTGGCGCACCCGGCAGTGGCCGAGGCCTTCGGCTTCCAGCGTGGCGCGGGCGACGGACAGCATGTCGTGCGACAGATCGACCCCTTCGCCGCGGCCGATGCGACTGGCGAAATAGCTCAGCATGTCGCCGGTGCCGGTACCGATATCAAGCAGGGCGGCGTCCGGGTGATCGCCGATCAGGATCTCGAGCGCCTTGTTGACCTCGGCCTGATCAATGTGCAGGTCGCGGATCTTGCGCCATTCTTTGGCGTTGGCGCTGAAGAAGGCGTTGGCGGCCTCGGCGCGCTCGCGTTTGACGGCGGCGAGACGCTCGCGGTCGCGGGCGAAGGTGATGTCGTCATCGGGGATGTTGTCGATCAGCGCATTGACGATGCCGCGGGTCTGGGCATTGTCGCTGATCCGGTAAAAGACCCAGCTGCCCTCGGGGATGCGGGCCAGCGCTCCGGCTTCGGTGAGCAGCCTGAGATGTCTGGAAACCCTTGGCTGGCTTTGCCCGAGGATGCGCACGAACTCGCTGACCGCCAGATCACCACCGCTGCGGCACAGTGCTGCAATGCGCAGCCGGGTCGGCTCGGCAAGGGCTTTCAGGAGTTGTACGGTCTGGTGCATGGGCATCCTTAAAACTAATAATGAATAAAAGATATAAAGATGTCTTTATGTCAATAGATAAATACATAAAAGGCAAATTGCCGGCGCTCACCATTCGTTAACCATCAGCCCGTAACGTATCTGTGGGAAGCCGGGAAACTGGCACAGGGACTGGCCTTGGCCCTTGATGGAGCGGGCTTTGACGAGGTGGGACGTGACGCGGATTGCACAACGAAAACGGGTTGACCAGCGAGCGCTGGACGGATTGCCGGCGATGCAGCGCGCACGACGGCTGGCGCACATGGCCGGGCGAAAACCCGCCCCGTTCAAAAAAGGGGGCCTCAAAATCGGCCTTTCCCGGCCCTCGGGAGCGCCTGCCGATGTCGCGTAGAACCTGCATTGTTATGTTGTTTTCCTGTTTATTTTTCAGTTTTGGCTGTGCCACGCCCCCGCTGCAGAGCCAAAAAGAGGCATATTCGGAGTATATTGCCGAAAATGATCCGCTCGAGCCGCTGAACCGTTCGGTGTTCGCTTTCAACCAGAGTGTCGACAGAATGGTTTTCCAGCCGGTGGCGCGCAGCTACCGGGATGCGGTCCCGGTCTGGGTCAGAAACCGGATCGGCTCGGCGCTCGACAACCTGCGCTCACCGGTGGTCTTCTTCAATGATGTGCTGCAGGGTGACGTTGACCGGGCAATGACCACCCTGGCGCGGTTTGCGATGAATTCCACGTTCGGCGTTGCCGGCCTCAACGACATCGCCAGCGACATGGGCCTTTTGTATCACGACGAGGATTTCGGCCAGACCCTGGCGGTCTGGGGCAGTGCCGACGGGCCCTACGTGATGCTGCCGTTGCTGGGGCCGTCCAACCCGCGCGATGTCGTCGGCAGGGTCGTCGATTTCCTGACCGACCCGTTCAACGCCTGGGCCTCGAACAGCGGCCGCACCGAACTTGTCTATGCGCGAGCCGGTGTCGCGGCGCTGCATACGCGGGCCGGTTTGCTGACTCTGACGGATGATCTGGAAAAAAATTCGCTGGACATCTATGCTGCGACGAGAAGCTTATACCGCCAGTCACGGGCCAATGCGATTAGCAATGGCAACCGCCCCGGCCCTGTTGTATCTTCCGCGCCGGACGACTTTCCGAGCCTGACGGCGGCAACGGGAAGCACCGAGGTTTCAGGGAAGCCGTGAACGAGAGTTAGAGATAAAGAACGATGAACAGAATTTTCAGCCTTCTTCTGACAGTCCTGATTTTTGCAGGCACGGCGCATGCCGATGAACTTGAGAGCGGGGCCAGTGCCTTCATCCGGGCGCTGGAGCAGGAGGCGATCCATTCGCTGACCGACAAGAGCAAAGAGCGTCCTGAACGGGTCAAGGCTTTCCGCGTCCTGTTCGAAGAGAAGTTCGCGGTCGCGGCGATCGGTCGCTGGACCCTCGGCCGCAACTGGCGCCATGCCAGCGAAGCCGAGCAGACCGAGTTCCTGGGCCTGTTCGAAGACCTGATGGTGTCGATGTATGTCGACCGTTTCCAGAGCTATGCCGGCGAACAGCTGAAAATCGTCAAAACCGTACCGGTCGATGAAAACCGCGCCACGGTGTACACGGAAATCGTCCGCCCGGAAGGCGTCGATGCCAAACCGATCAGCGTGCTGTGGCGGGTCGGCCGTCAGGAAGCAACGTTCAAGGTGCTGGACGTCGTCGTCGAAGGGGTGTCGATGAGCATTACCCTGCAGGGCGAATTTGCCTCGATCATTAAAAACACCGGTAGCATCAGTGGCCTGATCGAAGAGCTGAAAAAGAAGACGGCGACACTGAATCCGACCTGACCGGGCCGCGAAAAGCGCTGATTTCTGCGCCATAAATTATTCAATTGAGGAAAATACCCGTTTTCGGCTATCCTTGCCGCACGTGCACAGTCGTGAGTTTTTCTGACCACCCGTTTCCACGGCGAGCCCAGTTACTTCCCGACAATGTGAACGTTACCAGGAGATCTGCAGTGGTTGCAGCTCCCGAAAGTGACTGTCGTGAAAGGATTATGTCATGGCAAACGGAACCGTAAAATGGTTCAACCCGACAAAGGGGTATGGCTTTATAGAACCTTCGGATGGCTCCAAGGATGCCTTTGTGCATATCAGCGCCGTCCAGCAGTCAGGCCTTGCCGGTCTGACCGAAGGGCAGAAAGTCAAATACGAACTGGTTGAAGGGCGCGGCGGCAAAATGGCTGCCGAGAATCTCGAAATCATCGAGTAAGCGAGAAGCCTGCATACCGGTACGGCTGCAGCCGGATCAAAGCGCCCGCTGCACAGGGGCAAGACCAGGCCCCGAAGTTGAGAGTAACGTGTCTCCCGCATAAACGCGCATCGCCGTTTATCGCGACCCGGTTTCTTTATCCAAAAGCCGGATGTTGCGCTGGTTGGCTTTCCAGAAAATATCGAACACGTCACCGATCAGCGGCACCGCGCCGAGCGTGTAATCAATCGCCAGATTGGCCAGCATTTTCAGTAGCGTCGGGCTTGAGACGCCGATGCGGTGGGCGCGGCTGACAATCCATAACCCGAACACCAGCCCGGCGCTGTCGCCCAGCACCGGCACCAGGCCGATCAGCGCATCGAAGCCGAGCGTGATGCGGGTGCCGGGAATGCGCACGGCACTGTCAAGCCAGCGCGCCAGCGCCACCAGACGGGCGACGTCACGGGGATTGATTTGCCGGGCCGGGCCGAAGCCCCGTTTGTTTTTAATGGACATGGGATGACAGATGTAGGGGGTCATGTGCCCCGCGTAAATGGTGGCACGGACGGTATAGCCTTGTATGGGTGAAACTTCTCCGGGCTGACTGGTCAGGCCGCCGGATTTGCTCCCGGATTTGCACCAGGATTGGCTCAATGCGTGTAGCGTTGTTCAGCAGAGATCGTCGAACGGGATCGACAGCTTTCGGCACTATTCCGGAAGTTGTTTGGGGAGATGTCTGATGAAGGGTTATGACCCTTGGCGGAGGTTCATCGTCAAAGGCTCTTGACTCCGACAACCAGCCAAGCCGTGTACCCAACATAGGCGGCTAAAAGAAACGCTCCTTCTAAACGGTTTATGATGCCGGTCCCTTTGAAACTAAAGCAAACGACGAACAGGCTGACAGTGAAAAAGCCGACGACAATCAAGTCCCGGTCGAGAATTTCTGTGGGCACAGAGAACGGATTAATCAATCCGGCTATGCCTACCACTGCGAGCGTGTTGAACAAATTGGAGCCAAGTATATTGCCGAGCGCCAAGTCTGACTGACCCTTTCTGGCCGCAGACATTGAAGCCGCAAATTCTGGCAGCGAAGTGCCAACAGCGACAATCGTCAGGCCTATGACAAGATCTGAAACGCCAAGCTCGCTGGCGATTTCTACGGCACCCCAGACAAGCAGACGGGAACTTCCGATCAGCAACGCGAGGCCAATGACAATCCACATCATGGCCTTGGCGGGCCGTGCGTTCTGGCCCTCAATCGTCTCTTGCATTTCCTGACCCAAAGCGTCATCGCGATTTCGCATCCCCTCGAACACACTCCAGGCCATCAATGCAACGAAAACGCCAAGAAGAATATACGCATCAAGACGGGCCAGCTGACCATCAAGTAAGAGCAAGGCGGAAATACCCGTTATCCCAACAAGCAGCGGTATCTCTTTCTTGACGACAACGGACTGAACAGCAATGGGACATACCATCGCCGTCATACCGAGAATCAGCCCGATGTTTGCGATGTTCGAGCCGTATGCATTCCCGAGCGCCAGTCCGGGATTGCCATTGCTGGCAGCAATCGCAGAAACCATCATCTCGGGTGCCGACGTCCCAAACCCGATGATGATCATTCCGATCAAAAGCGGCGGAACAGAGTAATGGGCCGCGATTGCGACAGAACCATCAACAAATCGGTCAGCGCTCCACACAAGAATCAGCAAACCTACTATGATAGCAAGCGAGGCTAACAACATCTCAATGGATACTCCGAATACGCATTTGGATAGGGATGGCAGAATACTCTGATGACGCACAAATCACAGTCAAGCATTTCCATCTCTATGTCTGCTTCTGGCTAGAATCTGCCATCGTGACGCCTGCGGCGGGGGGCTTTGGTAGGACAGGGGGCCAGAGATGTCGTTTCCCACTGATTGCCGGACCGCACAGAGGGCATGCGGATATCAGGGATGCTGGCCCAGCCGGTCGATCTTGCGGATCGCCGGGAACAGGTGCCACCACAGCGCCGTGACGCAAATCGTGGTGATGCCGCCGAACAGTACGGCGCCGGCGGTGCCGATGCCGCCGGCCATGATGCCGGCGCGGAAATCGCCGAGTTCGTTCGACGCATTGACCGAGATCGAGTTGACCGCACTGACCCGCCCGCGCATCGCGTCCGGGGTGGCGATCTGCACCAGTGTCTGGCGCACGTAAACGCTAATCATGTCGGCGCAGCCATAGACGGCGAGGGCGGCAACCGAAAGCCAGAACGTCGTCGACAGGCTGAAGGTGACAATCGCCAGACCGAAGACCGCCACCGACAGGAACAGCGCCGGCCCCATGTGGCGCGGTGCATGCAACTGGGTCAGGATGATGCCGACGACCAGCGACCCGGCCCCCGGCATGGCGCGCATCAGGCCGAGGCCTTCCGGGCCGACATGCAGGATGTCACTGGCGAAGACCGGCAGCATACCCATGACGCCGCCGAACAGCACCGCCATCAGATCGATGGAAACCGCCCCCAGCACGATCTTGTTGCGCCACACGTAAAGAAAGCCGCCGACCACGGTTTCAAGGCTGAACGGTTCGCGGGCATGCACCAGCAGCTTGCGCTTCAGCAGCACGGCGGCCAGCGCAGAGGCGAAAAAGGCAAAAGCGATGGCCGTATAGACGCCTTCATCAAGCCAGGCGATCAGCACGCCGCCAAGGGCCGGTCCCAGCAGCTGCGCCGCCTTGTTGGCGGAACTGGCAATGGCGACGGCGCGGGGAAACTGATGCGTGCTCATCAGATTCGGTAAAATGGCCTGACAGGCGGTGTGAAAAAACGACCGCGCGGCGCCGTGCAGGATCAGAATTGTCAGGATCGCCGGCACGGTTGCGGCCTTGAAATGGAACAGGGCGATCAGCAGGGAAACGGCGATGACGTGCACGATATTGCAGATGACGATGATCGTGCGCCGGTTGAACTGGTCGGCGGCCATGCCGGCAAACAGAAACAGGGCCAGCGCCGGGGCGAACTGTGCGAGGCCGATCAGCCCGAGATCGACCGGATTGCCGGTCATCTTGTAAACATGCCAGCCGACCGAGACGGTCAGCGCATGAACGCCCATGGAATTGGTCGTCCGGCCAAGAACGAACAACACAAAGTCCCTGTTTTTCAACAGCGGCGGATCAACGGGTGATTGAGACAGGTCGGCTTCGTCGGGGGTGCTCATGATTTGCTTTTAGCGCACCGTCCCGGACTTGCACAGGGCCATCCTGTGCGTCGCCCTCATCCCCGCTTTCGCGCGGATAACGTGAAAGTACATTCACCCTCCGCCGTCATCCCGGACTTGATCCGGGATCCGGAAAGCCCCGGCACGATTTCGCTACGTTAAGCACGGAACCTGTATCAAGTTCAGGGTGACGGGGCTGTTTCGGGGGGGGGAGGGAGGGGGTCATCAACTTTTCGTGTGGTGGCTGCCGAAAAGGCAAATCCGCTGTCAATTTTCGGTTGATCGGCTATGATTGTGGATCGGTGCCGGGTCTTGAGAAACCTCAAATCCCGCCGATTTTCAGGAAAACAAGAAACCGGCCTTGGCCGACGTATAAACAAGGGATCTCCAAAAATGAAAACACGTATTCTCGCCTGTATCGCTGCGGCATTCATCATGATCGCTTCGGCACCGGCATTTGCCAGCTCATGTCCGAAACACATGAAAGCCATCGATGCTGCGCTTAAAACCACGAAACTCGATAGCGCCAAAATGGGCGAAGTTTCGAAACTCCGCATGGAAGGCGAAGCCATGCACAAAGCCGGCAAGCACGAAGAATCCATGAAGGCACTGAGTGCCGCCGAAGCGATTCTCGGCATAAAGTAATTCCGACGCATTCATCGACGCCTCCGGCAGCAATGCCGGGGGCGTTTGATTTTAAAGCCACCCGGGTCGCACAAGTTTGCAGGCGTATATGTATTTTCGATTGCCGAAGCCTGTTTTGATTGTCCGTCAGATCTGCATCCTTGCGAGTGTTCTGATTGTTGTCGGCCCTGTCAGTGGCGTTGCCGACGAGCCGCTGGAGGGTCTGGTCAGCGAAGACGCCCTGTCGGTCGAGACCATGTGCGGCATCGGCCGCGGCAGAAAATGCGACATCGAGACGGCGGTCGATCTCGGGCTTTTCGAAACCGGACTCAGGCCGCAATTCCCGGACGGTCTTGAATGCCGTGACATCGATGAACAATGGGCCATCGATTACAGCTCCAAACGCGACCGCATCAATTATCACGGCGGCATCGACATGCCGGCGCCGTTCGGCACGCCGATCATTGCCGCGGCGGCGGGCACCGTTGTTGCGATCTATGATGTGCCGGAAAGCTACCGGGGCCGTGAAGTCGTCATTCGCCACAGCCCCGAGCAGACAGGCCTGAGCTATTGGATCTATACCCAGTACGCACATTTCAACGAGACCCCCGTCGTTGAGGTCGGGCAAAAGGTCAAAATGGGCGAGGTGCTGGGGCCCACCGGCAACTCCGGCCGGGGCCGGAAATCGGGGGTGCAGAGCACGAAGCGGCGGCCGGCCATTCACTATGCCGTGTGGTTCAGCGAAAGTGCCGACTTCGTCAATTTGCGTGACCGGGTGATCGTCCCGGTTGACGGTTTGTGGATGGACCCGAACGCGCTGTACCGGCTGCAGCCGCCGTTTGACAGCGCCGCCCTGAAGGCGCTGCCGGAGAACGGGAAAAAGGTCATGATCCCGGTTATGCTGGATGACGGCACGACGATCCCGGCAACGACAAAATTGATCTGGCCTTACCTCTGTAAACGGTCGTAATCGGCGCCTGATGTCCCTATATCTGTTTGCAATTTGACCCTGAACGGGGAACAAACCGCATCAGGGACGGGCTTTCCGTCCTTGATATTTTTTTATAAACCGACATCCCGATCAAGGGCGCAACCGGCAGGCAAGGACTAAATGGGTAATCTGGATATCGAACACCGACAGAAATTCGGCACATGCCTCGGCGTCGGCGAGGGTGGTGTCGAGGTCTATTCCAGTCATTACCCGAGCGCCGACAGGACTGACCTTCCGAACCGCCAGGCGTACCGCAGTTATGTCGATGGCGTCTTCATGGGCTACAAGTGGCAATGCGTCGAGCTGGCCAGACGCTGGCTGTACATCAACAAGGGCTACGTGTTCGATGATATCGCCATGGCCTATGACATCTTTCGGCTGCGGTTCGTCACGGTCATTGCCGACAATTCCAAACTGCCGCTGAAATCCTTTGCCAATGGTGCCAGACGCCACCCCGAACCGGGCTGTCTGCTGATCTGGAACGAAGGCGGCGAATTTGACGTCACCGGTCACGTCGCCATCGTCACCGAGGTTTTCGACGACCGCATCCGCGTCATCGAACAGAACGTCGAAGATAAGGTCTGGCCGGACGGTCACTCGTGGTCGCGTGAACTGGCGGTTACGCTGGGCGAAGACGGCAGCTACTGGATCGACTGCACCTACGAGGATGCCGGGATCATGGGCTGGGTGGTGCAGACCGAAGATGCCACCGATGCCGAGCTGATCGAGGATGTCGATACCCGCCTGTTCGACATCATTCACCGCGAAGTCGAAGATCACGGACAAAGCGCCGACGGCTGGCTTGATCCGGCGGCCGAAGATCAGGCCGCCTATATTGCGGCGATGAAGGGCAGCCGGCTGGCCAGCAATGACGCCGACCGTTTCAAGTATCTGTGCCTGACGGAAACCGCCAATCAGGAAATCAAGCGCGCCACCAACGAGCTGCACGCGATGTTCATGCATGCCACCAACTTCGTTTTGCAGGACGATGCGCTGCTCAGGACCTTCAACCTGCCGCCGGCCATCTGGAGACGGATTCATCAGTCCTGGGACAATCGCCGCAACGAGATGATCACCGGGCGCTTTGATTTCTCGTTATCGGCGCGCGGCCTCAAGGTTTACGAATACAACTGTGATTCCGCCTCGTGCCACATGGAAACCGGGATCGTGCAGGAAAAGTGGGCCGAGCATTACGGGGTTACCGAAGGGCGCTCGGCCGGGGCGCGGCTGAGCCGGGAACTGGTCGATGCGTGGAAGGAATGCGCCGCCGATGCGTTCCTGCACATCATGCAGGACGACGACCCCGAAGAAACCTATCACGCCATGTACATGAAATCGGCGATCGAAAAGGCCGGCATTCCGTGCGCCGTGATCAATGGCGTCTCCGATCTCAAATGGGGCGAGGACGGTCAGGTTGCCGATGCCGAGGGCCGGCACATCGACTGGGTGTGGAAGACCTGGGCCTGGGAAACGGCGCTGGATGAAATCCGCGATCAGATTTCCGAGGACGATGAAAACCTGCGTCTGCACAAGACCATAGACCGGGCCTCGGCACGGCCCCGGCTGGTCGATGTTCTGCTGCGCCCGGAGGTGATGGTGTTCGAGCCGCTGTGGACACTGATCCCGTCGAACAAGGCGATCCTGCCGGTGCTGTGGATGCTCTATCCCGATCATCCGTATCTGCTGAACACCGGTTTCGAGCTGACCGACGATCTCAAGGAAAACGGCTATGTGGTCAAGCCGATCGTCGGCCGTTGCGGGCACAACATCACCATCTGCGACGCCGACGACAACATGGTCTCGGAGACCGCGGGCAAGTTTGAAGAGCGCGACCAGATCTATCAGGAAATGTTCCGTTTGCCGAAAATCGACGGTCAGAACGTGCAGTTGTGCACCTTCACGGCGGCCGGAACCTACGCCGGGGCCTGCGTGCGCGTCGACCCGTCACCGATCATCACCACCAACAGCGATATCCTGCCGTTGCGCATCATTCCCGATCCGGTCTTCAAGTAATTGCGGTGATGACGCCGGGCGACCGGGCGCAGGGATCAGCCCAGCGACGCCAGCGAGATGCGTTCGAGCGCCAGATTGACGACCACCGAGCCCAGGATAATCGTCAGGATCATGAAGGCCAGCAGCGTGTAGCGATGCAGGTTGCCCTCAAGCCTTGATTTGACGGCGCGGACGTCGCGAAACAGGCTCGACATGTTGTCGGCCAGCATGTCGATCTTGCGCTGCTCGTTGTGCATCCAGAACTGGTAAATGGTCAGCGTGAAGATCACCGCGACGGTCAGGATGATGGTGATGCCCATCAGCTTCTGCGCCATGACCGCATTGGCGCGCACGAATCCGGCGATGAAGACCATGCCGAGGAACGTCAGCAGCGTCGCGCCGACCGTCTTCCACTGGTGGTTCTTGATGAAGCGCAGTGTCTCGGTCGATTCGTCGTAGAGGATGCGCATTTCGCTATGCGTATGATCGTCGAGCGCGGATGGGACAATGTCCGCCAGCTGTTCGGAGTCATCGTCACCGGATGATTTTTTATCTGTGGATGCCATGGTCACACTCCCAACTGTATAGTCTGTCCTGCACGTGCAGGGGCGAATCTTGCTTGAAATACTCTAGCATCTTTTCGGGTGCAGGCGTTAGTCCGAGTGTGACGCGGGATCCTTCGCGGCGATTGCTCTCCTAGGGCGGGCTGCCTAGACTGCCGCATCAGAAAACCTCATGAGTATTGGGAGATGCGCGCAGTGACAACAGTCGGATACATCGGACTTGGGCAAATGGGCGGCGGCATGGCCCTCAATCTTTTCAAAAAGACCGGCCAGCTTTATGTCTATGACCCGTTTCCGGCGGCGATGAAGCCTTTGACCGACGCCGGCGCCAAGCCGCTGTCCAGTGCCGCCGAGATGGCTCGCATCTGCGATCTGATTTTCATGTGCCTGCCGTGCGATCCGGAAGTGCGCGAGGTGATTTTCGGTGCTGACGGCATCGCCAGCGCAAAGCCTCAGGGGCTGACCATCGTCGATACGACGACGCTGGACCGCACCGACGCGCAGAAGTTTCACGCCGAGACGCAGGCCATCGGCATCGACTATTGGGACTGTCCGGTGTCGGGGCTGCCGTTCCGCGCCCACGACGGCACGCTGACGATCATGTTCGGCGGCACCGACAAGGCATTTGCCGAGGTCGAGTCGTATCTCAACGGCTTTGCCAAAACCGTCATCCACTGCGGACCGGTCGGCTGCGGTCAGGCGATGAAAGCGATCAACAACATCATTTACGACATCAACATCGCGGCCCTTTCGGAAGTGCTGCCGCTGGCCGTCGCGGTCGGCCTGGACCCCGAGCAGCTGGCCGAGCTGACGACGACCGGCAGCTCGCGCAGCTTTGCCTCCGAGCACTTTGTCCCGCGCATGATCACGCGCCAGTTTCACAGCGATTTCACCATGCAGGGTGCCTACAAGGATATCACCAACGTCGAGCGCATGGCCGCCGAGACCGGGGCCAGAACGCCGCTCGTCGATGCCATGGTCGGCAGCTATCAGGCAGCCATCGATGCCGGCTATGGCGCGGAGCCGAAAAGTGCCATGCTCAAGGTCTACGAGCAGGCGCTCGGGGTGGTGTTCCGCAAAAGCGGCGGGGCAGACTGACCGTGTGGTCACACGCAGACTTTTGTCGGTGCCTGACCCTGGATTTGAGCCGGGCTGTCCGGATTTATGTTTTCGCCGTATTCTGTGCTGGGCCAGTGGTGTTTCAGTATGGAGAACGAAGATCATGGTGAGCGTGTTGCGTCGTTGTGCCGCAGTATTCGGTTTGTGTGTGGCGCTTTCAGTGCTCGGGACACCGAGCCCCGGCAAAGCGGACAGTGCTCTGGAGCGCGGCGCTTATCTTGCCACCATCATGGACTGTACCGGCTGCCATACGCCGGGATCACTGGCCGGCAAGCCCGATATGAACCGTTATCTGGCGGGGGCCGACATCGGCTTTCAGATTCCCGGCGTCGGGGTGTTTTACCCGCCCAATCTGACCTCCGATCCCCAGACCGGGCTCGGCACCTGGAGCACGGAAGACATTATCATGGCGGTGCGCAACGGCATCAGACCGGACGGCAGGGTCCTGGTGCCGATTATGCCGTATCCCTCCTATGCGGCGCTCAGTGACGAGGATGCCAGGGATCTGGCGACGTATCTGAAAAGTCTGGCACCTATAAAAAACAAGGTCGCCGGCCCCTTCGGTAAAGACCAGAAACCGACAAACCCGTATCTGTCACCGGTGATGCCGCATTAATTCACGGCTCAGGTCCCAGAGAGCATGACTAAGCCGGCTTGCAGGTCTAGGATAGTCGGCGAATATCTGACTATGCGAGATAGGAAGTCCCGGACCCCATGTACGCCGATCCCCGCCTCAGTATGGCTGAGACAGAAATCATTGATCCACCGTCTCCGGCGCTGTTGTCCGAGCACGGGCTGATGAACGGCGTCGCCATCTGGCAGCAATGGGCCGGCGAGAACGATATCCCGTACTGGACGGACGTCGATCTTATGGAACTGCCCGGTGAACTGCGGGGCGGCACCATGGTCGCCGACTATCTGCCCGACGAAGATGATTTCAGGGTTCGCTTCTGGGGCGTCAGGCTGGTCGATGCCTTCCAGATCGAGTTGACCGGCAAGACGCTGTCCACCGTCTTCGACCGCGGCGTCATGTCGAGTTTCCGGAGCACCGCACAACAGGTCATCAGCTCGGGAAAGCCGCAGTTTCTGTTGCACGCAATCACCTCCGAGAAGGGCCTGCGCCGTCACTTTCCGGTGGTGCGGCTGCCGATCAGCGACGACGGCAAAACCGTCACCAAGATCATGACCATCGAGAACGTCGATGCCTGCCTGCGCGCCTTTGCGATGACCGGCTAGATTTCAATCCCCGATCGACCGTCAAAGTCGCCGGCGTCGTGCCGCTCGCGCAACTGTTCGTGTGCTTCGCCCGCCGTGCGATTGACCATGCGGCCGCGTTTGACGGCATCGCGGACACCGATTTCGCGGGTCCAGCGCTGCATGTTCTTGTAGGAAGCGACGTCGAGAAATTCGCCCGCACCATACAGCTTGCCGAGACACAACTGCCCGTACCACGGCCATGTGGCGATATCGGCAATGGTATATTCATCGCCGGCCAGATACCGGTTCTCGGCCAGATGCCGGTCGAGCACGTCGAGCTGGCGTTTCGTTTCCATGGCAAAGCGGTTGATCGGGTATTCGAATTTTTCCGGCGCATAGGCATAGAAATGCCCGAATCCGCCGCCCAGATAGGGTGCCGAGCCCATCTGCCAGAACAGCCAGTTCATGCATTCGGCCCGGGCCGGCATGGCGGTCGGCAGAAACGCGCCGAATTTCTCGGCCAGGTAAAACAGGATTGACGCGGATTCGAAGACGCGGACCGGCGTGCCTGTCGAGCGATCCAGCAGGGCCGGAATTTTCGAATTCGGATTGATCTCGACAAAGCCGCTGCCGAACTGGTTGCCGTCACCGATCTCGATCATCCATGCATCGTATTCGGCGCCCTTGTGGCCTGCCGCCAAAAGTTCTTCCAGCATGATCGTGACCTTGACGCCGTTGGGCGTGCCCTTGGAATAAAGCTGCAGCGGATGCTTGCCGATGGGCAGTTCCTTTTCATGGGTGGCACCGGCGATCGGCCGGTTGATGTTGGCGAACTTGCCGCCGTTTTCCTTGTCCCAGGTCCAGACTTTCGGTGGCGTATAGCCGGCATTTGCATCCATCGTTTCGTTCCCTCTGATCCAGTATCGGTGCCATGCTTGGTGGCGAATAAATATGTGACTGGGCTATTAGATAGGGTGTCGATACCCCGCTGCCAAGCGATCGCGTACAAGAACTTTCCCGGCCCCGGACCTGATCCGGGACGAATTCGAGCGGCCGGGCACACGTCCGGGATGTCCCGTCCCCTGCCTTCTGCTATCAATCCATCATGACATCCGCTTCGACCCAGACGTTTCTGATTATCGGCGTTTTTGCCGCGACCTACGCCGGCATGGCGCTGGGCCGGGTGCCCGGGCTTCGGCTCGGGCGGACCGGGGTTGCGCTGCTGGCGGTTGCCGTGCTGCTGGCGTTCGGCGGTCTTGACGTCGAAGCGCTCGGGCGGGCCCAGGATGCGCCGACGCTTTTGATGCTGTTCGCGCTGATGATCCTTTCTGGCCAGCTTGGTGCCGCCGGGTTCTATGATCTTTGCGCCCGACGGATCACGCTCACGGCGGCCAGTCCGGGCGCGATGCTTTTTGTTACGGTAGTGGTTTCGGGCGTGCTGTCGGCGGTGCTGGCCAACGACATCGTGGTGTTTGCAATGACGCCGATGCTGTGCCGCGGGCTGGCGGCGCGCGGGCTGGATGCGCGGCCGTTCCTGCTGGGGCTGGCCGGCGGCAGTAACGCCGGTTCCGCCGCGACGGTGATCGGCAACCCGCAGAACATCCTGATCGGCGAAGCCGGGGGACTCGATTTCTGGCATTTTCTGGCGGTCTGCGGTCCTCCCGCCGGGATCGCCATGGTCATTGTTTTCATCTGTGTCCGTTTTGTCTGGCGGGCCGAGCTGGCAACACATCCGGCTCAACCGACATCGGTGCCGGTGCCCGAAAGCGATGCCGGGCAGATCACCAAGGGATTGCTGGCCGTCGTCGTGCTGATCGGCCTGTTTGCGACACCGTTGCCGCGCGCCGCCTCGGCGCTGGCGCTGGCGGCCCTGCTGCTGGTGAGCCGGCCGAAAGACAGCCGCGCCCTGTTTCGCGCCGTCGACTGGCCACTGCTGATGCTGTTTGCATGCCTGTTCGCGGTGACCGCAGCGTTCGCCGGGACCGGACTTGGGGCCGAGGCACTGGCATGGCTGGCCGGGGTCGGGTTGCTGCCGGACAGCCTTGCGGTGATGGCGCCGCTGGCGCTGGTGCTGTCGAACGGGATCGGCAATGTGCCGGCGGTGATCCTGATCATCGCCGTGTGGCCGGATGCACCGAGCGGGGCCCTTTATGGTCTGGCATTGCTGAGCACGCTGGCCGGCAATCTGTTTCTGATAGGCAGCATGGCCAATCTGATTGTCGCCGAGCGTGCCAGGGCGGTCGGGGTCATGCTCGGCTTTGCAGATTTTGCCAAGGCCGGCGTGCCGATGACGCTGGCTTCGATGGCCGTGGCGGTGCTGTGGCTGTGGGCCGGCGGCTGGCTGGTGTGGACGCAATAGGGCCCGCCCATATATTCCGCTTCCGCCGAAACCGAAGGATTTGTATGATTGCGGTCCGTTACGGTGAACGCGGCAAACATAAAAATGAGCAGTGGCCGCAGCCTGCGGCCATTCAAACGGGAGGAAATCATGAAAAGATCAATGACACGGAATCTGACGATGACGGCATGTCTTGGTGTTGTCCTGATCGGAGCGGCACCGATGGCGTCCGCCGATGACGTCATGGCGACATCGGAAATGACGGCAACCGGTTTCAAGTTTCCGGAATCGGTCGCCTATGATCGCAAGGCCAAGGTTCTTTATGTCAGCCAGTTCGGCTCGGAACTGAAGCCGACGCAAAAAGACGGCATGGGCTATATCAGCAAGGTTTCGCTGGACGGCAAAGTTCTCGAAGAGAAGTTCCTGCCGGCCGACGGCCAGACCATGGACAAGCCCAAGGGCATCTGGGTCAGTGGAAACCATTTGTGGACGACCGACATCGACGGCGTCTGGCAGTTTGACCTCACTACCAAAAAGGGCCGCAAGCTGGCGCTGCCCGGGGCCGGGTTCGCCAACGATCCGGCGGTTATGAAGGGCGTGCTTTATGTCAGCGACAACCGCGGCGATCAGTTGTTCAGCGTCAGCCCGGCGAATTTTCTCGAGGCGGGCGCCGAGCCCAAGGTTAGCGTCGTATTCTCGGGCAAGCACATCAATCCGAACGGCGTCTTTCCGTCCGGCGACGGCACACTGCTGGTGGCCGGCTTCATGTCCAAGGAAGAGCACCGGGGCGTTTTTTCGATCAGTGCTGCCGGCGAGATCAAGGGCGTTTCGCATCCTATCGGCCGACTTGATGGTATCTATCAGATGCAAAGCGGGACTTTGCTGCTGACTGACTGGGATTCCGGCACACTGTTCGCCTGGAACGGCAAGACGAAGTTGAAGCCGCTGGCATCGGGCTTCAAGGGGCCTGCCGATTTTGCCGTTTTCGAAAACGACAAGGGCATGACGGTGGTGGTGCCTGATCTGGTGAAAAGCGAGTTGCGGTTCGTTCAGCTGGGCAAATAAGCTCCGCTTGTCAGGGTTCGCCTGATCCCCCTTCTGTCACCGGGAGGGGGATTTTTCCTGCCCGCTTGAAGCCTTCTCAACCGAGCCGGTTGACGCCGTCGAAGGCGGCGGTCTTGTAGCACTCGGCGAAGGTCGGATAGTTGAACACGGTGTCGATCAGATAATCGATGGTGCCGCCCAGCGACATCACCGCCTGGCCGATGTGAATCAGCTCGCAGGCACCGTCGCCGATGATATGCACACCGAGCAGTTTGCGGGTTTCCGGATCGAACAGCAGTTTCAGCAGCCCGGCCTGATCGCCGACGATCTGGCCACGGGCGATTTCCTTGTAGGATGCGTGGCCGACTTCATAGCTCATGCCGGCTTCGGTCAGTTCCTGCTCGTTGCGCCCGACCACGGAAATTTCCGGAATCGTGTAAATGCCGTAGGGCAGCAGATCGGGGAAGCTGTGCGCTTCGACGCCGAAGGCATGACAGGCGGCGAGCCGGCCTTGCTCCATCGAGGTTGAGGCGAGGCTCGGAAAGCCGATGACGTCGCCGACCGCATAAATATGCGGTACTTCGGTTTCATAGTTGGCGTTGACGGTAATGCGGCCGCGATCATCGGCGCTGACGCCGGCGACACCAAGGTTGAGCTTGCCTGTCGCCCCGGTGCGGCCGATCGAATACAGCACCGTTTCGGTGGTGATGTGCTTGCCGCTTTCAAGCGAGATATGAACCTTCTGCCCGTGCTCGGCGTCGACCAGCTCGATGCCGCTGACTTCTTCGCCGAGGCGCATGGTGACGCGTTCCTGACGCATCAGGTGGGTCAGGGTGTCGATGATTTCCTCGTCGACGAACGGCAACAGCCGGGTGCGCTTGTCGACGATGGTGATGCGGACGCCGAGGGTCGCGAAGATCGTCGCGTATTCGATACCGATCACGCCGGCACCGACCACGGTCATGCTTTTTGGCAGCTTATCCAGATCAAGAATATCGTCGCTGGTGAATATATGTTCGCCGTCAAAGGCTATGCTTTGATCGCGCGTCGTCGCCGTGCCGACGGCAATAACGACGTTGGCGGCGCTGATTTCGGTGCTGGCACCGCCGGCGACCGGCGTCAGCAGCAAGCGGTGCGGATCGATGAAAGAGGCTTCGGCCTCGATGATGTTGATGCCGTTGCGCTGCATCTGGTGGCGGGCAACATCAACGCCGATCTGTCGGACGTGGTTGGCACGACCCAAAAGGTCGGACATGGTGATTTCCTGCTTCACCTTGTAGGACGAGCCATAGATGGAACGTTCGTGATAGCCGGACAGATGCATGGTCGCGGCGCGCAGTGTTTTCGACGGGATCGTTCCGGTATTCAGGCAGACGCCGCCGACAACGGCCTGCTTTTCGGCCAGCCCGACCCGTTTGCCGAGCTTGGCCGCCTGCACCGCGGCACGCTGACCGGCGGGGCCGGAGCCGATGACAAATAGGTCGTAGTCGTAACTGCTCATCTTCTGATCATCCCACAGGTCTGCCTGTGCTTCAGGCGCCGTTAGCCGGAACTATTGGATTTCCGGGGTTTGATGTCTAGCGGAAACAGGCGGCTCAGTCGGCATAGGGGGCAAAGCGGGGCAGGGCGTCGGCCTGGATTTTCCGGATGCCGGCACCGTGCGGCCGGATCATCGAAAACCCGCCGTCGCGGTTGATCACCGGAATGGGCCGTTTCCAGCGGCTGAAAACGCGCCGCATGGTTGCCGAATACTGCCGGTAGACGTCGCGTTCACCCGGGTCTGCATCGAACAGCAGTTCCTGGGCCTTGATGAATTCGCTGACGAATGCCGGTGTCACGCGGGCCAGATTGCTGATCACCCAGCAGCGATCTTCAAAAGTCCAGTAGTAGGAAAGGCCGATCAGCTCGTCCTTGTTGGTGATGTAGGGAAAGAACGGAAAGGTCCGGCAGGCCAGCGAGCGGTTGTCACGTTCGCAAAACTGCGCGCCCCGGCATTCGATGGCCTTGCAGCTGGAATGCAGTCCGTCGACGATTTCCTGCGCGGCGCTGCTGTCGGGTTTGTAGGGACGCCACATGTCGGTGCGCTTCTTCAGGGCCTGCCATTCCGATTTCTGCACGATCGGGATGGCATTGCTGGTATCGCAACAAACCGGAGAGCCGCCGTTCAGATGCTTGCACATCTGCCCGCAGTCGATATCGACGACCGGCGCGTTAAAGAAACCGTAAATCGCGCGAAACGTATCCGCGCTTGCCGTTTTGTTCTTGGTCATTAATTGCCCTGCTCGTGGAATGCCGGTGATATGATTGCCTGTACCATACAGTAACGTCTGGCGCAGCAGTAGCCCTGCATATGCAATGTCACAAGATTTTAAAGATTGGAAATCGCCGCCCATAGGCGATTGCAGGCGGGCGAGACAATCAGGCCATGGCATGGCTCGGCTGAAAATGATAAGCCCTTTTATGGTCAACGCGTCTGCGTTGGGATAAGGCAACTCTTGAACTCATGGAAACGAAATGATCAATCGCACAGAAACAAATCAGAGAATGAGCAAAATCGTCCGGCACAATGATGTCATTTATCTTTGCGGACAGGTCGGCAGCGGCAATGACGTCGCCCAACAGACGCGCGATTGCCTCGGCCGTGTCGAAGCCTTGCTTGAACAGGCCGGATCGTCGAAATCGCATATGCTGCAGGCGATCATATGGCTTGCCGACATGAATGACTTCGCGGCCATGAATGAGGTTTGGGACGCATGGGTGCCGGCCGGCCAAGCACCGGCACGCGCCTGCGGTGAGGCCAGGCTGGCGCGCGCCGAGCTGAAAGTGGAAGTTATCGTTACGGCGGCGGTTGCAAATTCTGACTGATGGTAACACGTGTCAGTATGATCATTCGGCCAGCATGACGATGCCCGGGCCGATGCCGGCATAGACGGTCGTGATCATACTGATTTCCTGGCAAGCCTCATGGGGGCGATATGCGCCGTGCCCCTTAACGGGATTGATCCTTTCAGGTCTGGTTATGGGCGCAATCCCGGTTGTCTGCCTTGCTGCGGGCGACAAGCCGGCTTCGGACGGCCTGCGCCTTGCCATGCACAGTATTTCCGGGGCCCCCGAGGCGGGGGGCCGCGATACGCAGCACAATAGCGCGCACATCGACGAGAAATGGGAAAACATCTCTAAGCAGCCGCCCGACACCGCCTTGCCGCCGGCCGGGCCGATCATCGACTACAAGGGGCGGAAGCTGATCGGTTCGACCTATCCGGAAGCCAATAACGCCGACTTCTTCAAGTGGATGAAATGGGCCATCGACAAGGTCGATCAACTGCCCGAGGCGTTGCGCTTCTATCCGTCGCTGATCCGGGAAATCAGATTTGACCCGCCCTCGAAACAGAGATTAGCCAACGATGCCAATACCAACATCGTCGGTGTCTACATGGTTGGGGTCGATGATGCATTCCCGGCGCCGATGATTGTCTACAAGGATATCAAGTGGGGCTCGCCGATCCAGTTTGCCTACAGCCTTGCCGGCAACGGCGTCAGGGCCTTCAACCACAAGCGCCGCCTCGAGATTGCCGGGGTTCTCGAACGCCGGAAGAATGATACGGAATGGCTATCCGGCGCCGAAGCGAAAGCCCTGGCGGCGGAGCATCGCGCACTTCTTGAATCCCTTGAAAAGACCAATCAGGTCAGCATCCAGAAATACGAATGTCATTCGCTTCTGTATCACTTCGAATTGATGAAGCTGTGGGAAGAAAGCGCCTCCGAGCGATATGCACTGGCCAGTGAATTGTCCGAGCTGAAATGCTGGGACGATTGACGGATGAGGGATTCGTTCGACGTCGCGCCCGGGACGTGATTACATCGGTTGTGGCCTGAAATGTTCAATTCAGCGGTTTGGAGGGCCTTTTGAGAGAACGCCTTTCACCTCTTCGTATCCTTGTGGTGTATGCGGTTTTCGGTGCGGCATGGATTTTTTTCTCGGATACGCTGCTCCACGCGATGGTTCAGGATCCGGATCTGGAAGCACGCCTGCAGACCTACAAGGGATGGGCATATGTCGCGGTAACGGGCGGGCTGGTTTATGTCCTGATCCGGCAATACGCCAACGCTTTGCATGAAAAGATACGCGAAAGCGAAAGGATCAGGGCAGAACTGCTGGACAGTGAACGCACACTTTCGCGGCACATCCAGAACACACCGCTCGGCTGCGTCTCGTGGAACCGGGATTTCGTCTGTACCGAGTGGAATAAATCCGCCGAGGCCATATTCGGTTATACGGCCGAACAGGCCATCGGCAAAAAGGCCCGGGAACTTGTCGTTCCGGAAGCCATCAAGGGCGACATCGACAATATCTTCGCAATGCTGCTGGAACAAAAAGGCGGCAGCCGGAACATCAATCCGAACGTGACCCGCGACGGCAGAACGATCATCTGCGAATGGTACAATACGCCGATCGTCAATCAGCAGAACGAGGTTGTCGGTGTCGCCTCACTGGTGATGGACATAACCGGCAACAAGCAAACCGAAGAAATGATGTTCCGGGCCAAGGAGGATGCGTTGGCTGCGAGCAAGGCCAAGTCGGAATTTCTGGCCACCATGAGTCATGAGTTTCGCACCCCGCTGAACGCCATTCTCGGCTTCAGCGAGATGATGCAGTTGGCCTATTCGGGACAGTTGAGCCCGGAAAAGTATACCGACTACGCCAACGACATTCATCAAAGCGGCAAGCATATGCTGTCTTTGGTAAACGACGTTCTCGACGTTTCCGAAATTGAAGCCGGCGAACGCCGCATCAACAAAAAGCCTGTCGATATCAGCGCCATTCTGAGTGCCGCTATCAGAAACCTGATGCCGGCTGCCCAGAAGGCGGGCATCGCGATGACGCTCAGCTTGCCGGATACCTTGCCGGCATTTTCGGCAGACCTCAGGTCGATCAATCAGATCATCCTGAATCTGCTGTCGAACGCCGTTAAATTCACCCACGCCGGCGGCCGCATAGACGTTTCGGCGGGTGTGTCCGACGGGGCCCTGGAGATCAGTGTCAAGGATACCGGGATCGGTATTCCTGCCGAGAAACTGCCGCTTATCTGCGAGCCGTTTTCACGCCTCAACGACGACCCGCATACCGCCCAGTACGGCACCGGGCTCGGTCTTTCCATCGTCAAGGCGCTGGTCGACATCCACGATGGCACCATCCGTTTCGAAAGCGAGGTCGGTGTCGGCACGACCGTCATTGTCACGCTGCCACTCGATGTCCCGGGTGCCAGTTAAGGCAACGCCTTCACCGATGCGAGGCTGACATCAGGCGCGCTCGAGAATGCCTTCGATGATCCGCTGCACCGAAAGAGCGGCCCGGAAATCCGGCAGCTCATGGGCTTCGCCGCGCATGAACTGTGCAAGATTGTCGAGCTGGGCAATGCGGCCGGTCTGTCGGGGATCCTCGATTCCGGTTGCCGCCGGTTGCCAGCCAGTGCCGTCGGACAGGGACACCGAATACCAGTCATCCAGCCGGCATGACCGGGTTTGCCCCCAGACCGTGAACTCGACCCGGTCCGGTCCGGTGCCGCCAACGCCGCCGGCCACCGATACCGGTATGCCCTGACAGGTCAGATCGGCAAACATGTGCGTTTCCGAGAGCGTACCGTCAGCGCCGTCGGGATAGCGGACGATGGATGCCTCGAGGTGCAACGGGCCGAAGATGCTTTCGATCAGATAGACGAAATGCGACAGCACCTCGCGCACGTAGCCGCCCTGCTGCCGTTTGGCGAGCCAGGCTGCCTGTTCCTGCCAGCCGCGCGGCCAGGTCGCGAAATGCAGCCGGATATCGATGCCGTCGATATTCCCGAAGGCGCCGTCCGTGTACATCGACCGCACCAGGGCCCGGCTCGGGTTGGCGGCGAAGGAAAAGTTGACCGCATTCGGTGTGCCGATGCTCTCGATCGTCTCAACCAGCGTGGCGGATTGCGCGAGATCGACGCCGAGCGGTTTCTCGCAGAACACCGGCTTGCCGGCTTTCGCTGCGGCAATGGCATAATCGGCGTGGTGCACCGGCGGGCAGGCGATGTAGACCAGATCGACATCGCTGCTGGCGATCAGCGCTGCGGCCGAGTCTGCATAGGGCAGCCCCGAAGGGCCTTGCTGCGGATCGAAAACGGAGACGACCTCAAAAGCGTCGTGCAATGCCATATTGCCCAGCATGCGCTGTCCCATGATCCCCAAGCCGATGATTCCCACGCGATAGGTCATGTGCGATTTTTACCTTCTGTCGTTTGCGTATTGCCCAATCAGCCTCTGTTCTAGCCCAGCGACAGGCTGATGAAAACTTTCCCGGGCAAAATTAATGCAATAAGCTTCCCCGGCAATCCTTGGGAGGGGAACATCATAAATGGCGGTTACTCTGTCAGCTCTGTCCGGCTCGTTCGGCATTGAAGCCTCCGGCGTGGATCTTGCCGGCGCGGTATCGCAGGCGGACGCCGATGCCCTGCGGGCGGCGCTCGGCGAGCATCTTGTCATGGTGGTGCGCGGCCAGAACCTGACCCCGGCCCGCTATGTGGAGGGGATAAAGATTTTTGGCGAGCCGATTCGTCAGCATCTGAGCAAGCTGCTGTTACCCGAGCATCCGGAGATCGCCGTTCTCGACAGCCGCATCGCCAACACCAAACGCGCCGACGGCAAGATCATGCCGATCGGATCACGCGACTGGCATACCGATCATACCAATCACGCGCGACCGCCGAAAATGACGGTGCTCTATGCCGTCAAGCTGCCGGCCCGGGGCGGTGATACGGGCTTTGCCAACATGCAGGCCGCTTATGCCGGCCTTGATGCGGACGAGCAGGCGGCGCTGGCCAGGCTGAGGACGGTCAATTCCATCGAGCAGGATACCAGTTATGTGGACGAGGCGACGCGCGCCCAGCATACGCCGCCGCAGGTCCACCCGTTTATCCGCACGCACCCGGAATCCGGCAAGAAGGCAATCTATGTGCATCCCGGCAAGCTGGCCCGCTTCGAAGGCTGGGAGCCCAAACAAAGCAAAGACTTCATCGACTCCCTGCTGGCGCGGCTGCTGACGCCCGACGTCACCTACCGGCATCACTGGCAGCCGGGCGATCTGGTGATCTGGGACAACCGGGCGCTGTTGCATGTGGCGCATACGGATTACGACCCGAACGAAGGTCGCATCCTGCACCGCATGTGCCTGCAAGGCGACGTGCCGTTCTGAGTAACGGGTCGAGACGCCGGAAATGGTACCGGGACTAATTCACAAGTGGACGTTTCGGCGGACACGGATATTGCCTAGGGTAACTGCATCACCCGCCAGGCAAAGAATTGGAGACCGACATGAACGCCCTTGCCGAACCAAAAACCCTTCCCAGCGTTTGCCCGCTGGACTGCCCCGATACCTGCAGCCTCAGCGTCAGTGTTGCGGAGGGCAAGGTGCTGGCGGTCAAAGGGTCTGCGGCCAATCCCTACACCGACAGCGTCATCTGCAACAAGGTGGCGCGCTCCTATCCCGAATTCGTGCATGGGACGGGGCGCCTGTTGCATCCGATGAAGCGCACCGGTGCCAGGGGTTCGGGAACGTTTGAGCCGATTTCCTGGGATCAGGCGCTGACGCTTGTGCATGAGGGCTTCTCGAAAGCCATCAATCAATATGGCCCGCAGTCGGTGATGCCGTTCAATTATGCCGGCCCGCACGGCGAACTGGCCGGCGGCTCGATGGACCGGCGCTTCTTTCACAAGATGGGTGCGACCCTGCTGCATCGCGGCCCGCTGTGCGGGCTGGTGCGCGGCACCGCCTATACAAGCCTGTTCGGTGCGGCGCCGGGGATGCCGCCGGAACAGGCCGTTCATGCCGACCTGATCATCGTCTGGGGCAATAACGTCACGGTTTCCAATCTGCACCTGACCCGGGTTCTCAAGGATGCGCGGGCGCAGGGGGCGCAGGTCGTGATCATCGATCCGAAGCGAACCAAGGTTGCCGAACAGTGTGATCTGTTCATCCAGATACATCCCGGCACCGACGTTGTTTTCGCGATGGCCCTTGCCGCCGAGTTGGAGCGCCGGGACGCACTGGATGCGGCCTTCATTGATCAATGGACGCATGGTTTTGATCGCTACATGGTGCAGGCGCGTCAGTACACGCCGGGTGACGTCGAAAAAATCTGCCGTCTGACGGCCAGCCAGTTTCACCAGCTGGCAGACATGATCATTGCCGCGAAAAATGTCGCGACTTCGGTCGGCAACGGCATCGAGCGGGGTCGCAGCGGCGGTTCCGGTCTGCGCGCCGCCATGGCGCTGATGGCGATCACCGGCAATCATGGCCGTCTCGGTGCCGGGGTGATTGCCAAGTCCGGTGTCGCAGCGCCGAAAACGCAGGCCCGACTGCAGGCCACACACCTGATTCCGCCCGGCTCGCGGACCATCAATATTGTCGATGTGGCCGAAAAGCTGCAGGACGAGACTCTGGATCCACCGATCAAGGCGATGATGATCTACAATCATAATCCGGTCGCCACGCACCCCGATCAGACGAATATGATCAGGGCGCTGATGCAGGACGATCTGTTCATTGCCGGAGCCGACGTGGTGATGACCGACAGCATGGCTTTCTGTGACGTGATCCTGCCGGCCGCCAGCCATTTCGAATATGATGATATCTATGGTGCCTACGGGCAGAACTATGTGCAGCGCGCGGCACCGGTAATCCCGTGCGTCGGCGAATCGCTGCCGAACACGGAAATCTTCAGACGGCTTGCCGCCCGCTTCGGCTATGACGAGCCGCTGTTTAAAGCGACCGACGAACAACTGATGGACGAGGCGATGAACGCAGAAGACCCGCGCTTCAACGGCACGCCGCCGAGCCGCATCGCCATGGATCAGGCGATTGCCATGAACGGTGCCAAGGGTGAAGCGCTGGTGATGTGCAAGTCGGTGGTCCCGGCCACGCCGAGCGGCAGGATCGAGCTGTTCTCGGAGGATATGGAAAAACGCTTCGGCTACGGGGTGCCGCGCTATGAAGCGGTGCCGCAAAAGCTGCCGCTGATCCTGATCACGCCGTCCTCATCGAAGCGGACCAATGCCACCTTCGGCAACTGCGAGGCTTCGCATGGCCCCGAGATCATCGAGATGAACCCGCTTGATGCCACGGCGCGCGGCCTTGCCGATGGCGACAAGGTGGTGGTCTGGAACGAGCGCGGCAAGGTGACGTTCAGGCTCGTCGTGACCGATGCAACGCGCGCCGGCGTTCTGTATTCGCCGAAGGGCACGTGGCGCAATTCCAGCGACACCGGGCTGACGGCGAACGCCCTGATCCCGGCCGACATCCGCACCGATATCGAAGCCGGTGCGTGCTACAATGAAACTTTTGTCGAGGTGGCGACTTTTGCCACTTCGCAATAGGAACTGCGCAGCGGGATCGAGCCGCTGATCGGATCGGCGGCGGCCGTTGATACGGCGCTGTTCATGTTGGCGGCGAGCGGATTTCCCGGACCGTAGGGCGAACCCTCGGCGCCGCTGACCCACCAGCCGTGCTGGGCGAACACGGATTGCGGCTCGATATCCTTGATGATCTTGGCGCGCGCGACGAACCGGCCGGCAACGGTGCTGATGTCGACCCAGTCACCATTTTCGATGTGCCGGGGCCCGGCGACGTCTTTCGACATTTCGATGATCGGGTCGGGGAGCAGACGGCGCAGCGATTCGATGTTGCGGTGCTGGCTGTGGCAATAGACGACCGACTTGGCGCAGCTCAGCTGCAGCGGGAAGCGGGCATCGCCGGACTGTGCCGGTGTGTCTCGCAGGGTCGGCAGCGGATCGTAACCGGACCGGATCAGCGCTTCGGAATAGATTTCCAGTTTGCGGCTCGGCGTCGGAAAGCCTTTCGGATTGCCCCGGGAATCAAGCGTGGCATAACTGCGTACGGGCACGCTGGCGGCCAGGGTGATGCCTGCCGGCTCGGCGCGCAGCTGCTCAACGCTCAGGCCTGCCGGGGCCAGCATGTGATCATGGCCCCGATCGCTGTCGCCGCCGAAAAACAGATCGGCCATTCCCAGTTTTTCCGCCAGCGCCAGCACGATATCGGTATCGCTGCGGGCTTCGCCGACCGGTGCGACGACCGCCGGATGTAATTGCACCCGCCGCATCCCCTCGACACTGGCATCAAAGCCCGGACGCAATCCTTCGCGCTCCCACGATGTCGCCACCGGCAGCACGATGTCGGCATAGCGCGCCGTGGCGTTCAGAAAGAAATCGCAGTGCACCTGAAATTCAAGGCGTTGCAGGGCCGCCCGTGCCCGCTCGGTATCCGGTTGCGAGGCCAGCAGATTGCCGCCGAATGAAAACAGCATCCGCACCGGATAGGGGGTGCGGTCAAGAACCGCAGTGTAGACATCGCGCGCCGTGACCCAGCCTGCCTTACCCGGGCCGAGCGGCCTTTCCTGGAGGCCCAGTGCCTTGGCCCGCTGCCCGTCATCAAGCAGGTCCTGGCCTGAGATATCGGCAAAAGCTGCCGCGCCGCCGGGCATATTGCCGCCGGTGTCACCGTAATTGCCGGTCAGGCCGTAAAGCAGCGAAATCGCCCGCTCGGTCTGCGTCGCCGTGATGCTCTGGCCGACGCCGTTCCAGGCGTAGTAGGCGCAGGTTTCAGCCTCGGCCAGAATCTCGGCGGCCTGGCGGATCTTGGCGACGGCGACGCCGGTAACGCTTTCCACCCATGCGAGGGAATGTGCAGCGGCGGCTTCGGCATAGAGGGCAAACGCCGTGCGGCAGGCAACGGGGCCGGTCATCGTGTCGACGCGACACGCCGACTGCAGATCGGCGCTTGTGTTGTCATCAAGCCATATGCCGTCGCCCGCATGATAGCGCAGCAGCGTCCCTTGATCGGCACTGATGGCGAGCAGGATATTCGGATCGCCGTCTTTTGCCAGATCGGACTGACGCAGCATGGCACCGGTATCGGTGCGCACCAGCAGAAGACCGTTTGTCCAGGCGCGAACAAAGTCATGATCGTAGCCGTCGTTTTCAATCAGCACGTGGGCGATGCCCAGCGCCAGTGCCTGATCGGTGCCGGGTTTGACGCGCAACCAGCAATCGGCGCGCTGTGCGAAGACGGTCGGGCGGGGATCGACGACGATCATTCTGGCGCCGCGTTTGCGCGCTTTCTGAATTTCAACGGCGCGGGCCAGCCATGTCGCGGACGGGTTGTTGCCCCACAGCAGAACGCAACCGGTGTTGGCGAAATCCGGCGTGCCAATGTCGGTGCCATAGGTAAACTTGGAAGCGATATCCTTGTGCCAGTTGCAGATTTCCGTGCCATAGATCGTGTTCGGGCTGCCGAGCGCGCGGATGAACCGCTCGGCCCAGGAAATGCCGTCGGAAATATGCGTGCCGCTGGGCGTTGTTACGGAAAAGGCAATCTGTTCGGCGCCGTGATCATCGCGGATCTGCGTGATCCGCCCGGCGATTTCCGTCAGCGCCTGATCCCATGAAATGATCTCCCACGTTGGCGTGCTGCCGTCCTTCGGCGAGGTGCGGCGCATGGGATGGGTCAGCCGGTCCGTATGATAGACAAGCTCCGGTGCGGCCTTTCCCTTGGGGCAGAGCTTTTCGCCGCTGGGGTGCCCGGCCAGCGGCTCGATGTCGACAAGTTTGCCGTCTTCGACGATCGCCAGACAGCCGCATCTTGAGCGGCATTGCGTGCAGTATGTCGGGGTCTTGATGGTTGTCTCGGCCACGGTGCAGGCTCCTGTCAAAGCGGTCCGTCACGCTAGCATCGCTGTTGCGTTATGCAAGGCCGGGGCTATGGCGTTACGTCAAGTCGCCCAGACCGATGCTTTGACGCGATTGCGGATCGCGACATCGCCGGCGATTTCGGACTTGGGCGCCATATCCCAGAACCATTCTTCACCGGGCCGCTCAAAGGGCACGCCGAACAGCGGGTCTTCCGTTTCCGTCACCTGTTGCCCGTCGCATAACTGGCGTTCGATTTCGCTGATCAGGCAGACAGTGCCGGGGGCCGTCTGCAGAAAGTCGAGGTGGCGTCTGACGATACCCTCGGCAAAGCCGAACAGGGTCGTTTCATCCAGCTGCGGCTTTTTCTTTTGCAGATAGTCGAGCGGCAGTAACGGCAGCTGCGACAGGATGTTCGCCGAAATGACCAGATCGGCATCCGCAAGGGTGAACTCGGCGGGGCCTGCCGGTGTCGGCAGCGCATCGCCAGCCTGCCCGGTTGCCAGCCACTCGCCGAGCGGCTGCGCCAGCCCCGTGATATCGGAACCCTGCCACCGGATATTCACGACATGTTTGAGGGCTTTCCGGGTTTGTCCGAGAAAACAGACATCGACCAGTTGCACGGTTTGGAATTCTTCGGCAAGCCGTTCTATCGGTATATCGGCGAGAATGCCGCACCCCAGCACGACCACCTTGCCCCGTCGCTCCGTCGTTTGCACGGCTTCGGCGATAACGGCACGGGTTTTCTCAAGGTGCGGCTGCCAGTGCTTGCGGCAACGTCGGAACCGGGCCTCGAGCGCGATCAGTTCTTTCAGATAGCCCATGGCGCGCAGCTGCCGGGGACACGGCGTGGTCAGATATTTAAGGGCTTCAGAAAGCATGACGTCCTGTTTCAGCCTGTATGCGCCATGGTTATGGTTGGGGCCGAAGCCGGCACCGTCAATGGATTGTTTGCTATGCCGGGATCGATTAATCCGTTTTCACCGGATTCAGTTGACCCTGAGCGGGCTAAACTCCAAGATCACTCATCATGGAAGACGGTTACCAATATCAAGAAAATAAAAATGCCGGCGCAGCAAATCCGACGGTAAACGGCATTGATAAACCCCTCGTTCAGGTCACGGATCGTATGTTTGAAGCGCTCGGCATCATGCACGACGGCATCTCCATTTATGGGCCTGAGGGCCGGCTGGAGTTCTGCAACGACAGCTTCCGCCGCATCCATGGCTACAGCGATGCCGACACCCGGATAGGGGTCGCGACTTATGATACGTTGGGTCTGGTGGATGAAGCCATCGGGATCATCGATTACAAGCCGTTCAGCTTTTCCCAGCGTCTGCAGCAGTTGCAGCGTGATGGCGAGAATACTGTTCTGCAATACTATGGGGATCGGGTCTATGAACGACGCCAGTGTCCAACGCCTTCCGGCGGGATGGTCAATCTTATCAGGGATATCACCTGGCACCATCGCCTGGAGGTGATTCAGCAGGGCCGGAACAATACCTTGAAGCTTTTGGCACAGGGCCATCCGTTGCAGGACGTTCTGACCGCCTTGATCGAAAACTGCGAATCCCTGTTTGCCAATATGCTGGGCTCGATTCTTCTGACGGATGAAACCGGTACGCGTCTTGTTCAGGGAGCAGCGCCGAATTTGCCGGCATACTTTAATGATGCGATTGATGGCATTGAAATCGGCGAGGGTGTCGGTTGCTGCGGCACGGCGGCTTTTCGCAAGCAGACCGTCATCGTCAGCGATATTGAAAGCCACCCCTATTGGGATGTTTACCGGAATCTGGTTCTTGATGTCGGTCTGAAGGCGTGCTGGTCGCAGCCGATCCTGTCGACGGAGCAAAAGGTCCTCGGCACCTTTGCCATGTACTACAAGGAAACCCGCAGCCCGACCAAAGACGAGCTGAGCTTCATCAGCGACACCGCCAATCTGGCCGGCATAGCGATAGAGTTTTACGGCAAGGAAACGGCCCTGATCGCGGCCTTGAACAATGCCGAAGATGCCAACAAGGCGAAATCGGAGTTTCTGGCAACCATGAGCCATGAGTTCCGGACCCCGCTGAACGCCATTCTCGGTTTCAGCCAGATGTTGCAGCCGAAAATTGCCGGTCAGCTGAACCCGGATAATTATGCCGATTACGCCAATGACATTTATCAAAGCGGCAGGCACATGCTGTCATTGGTCAACGATGTGCTTGATGTCGCTGAAATCGAAGCCGGCGGACGCCGCATCCATAAACAGCTTGTCGATATCAACGGCATCCTCGGTGCTTGCGTTAAGAGCCTTGAGCCGATGGCTCAGCAGGACGGCGTGGAAATCGTACTGCTTGTTTCCGATAGCGTGCCGAGCCTTCGTGCTGATGACAGATCGATCAACCAGATTGTTCTGAACCTGCTGTCGAACGCCATTAAATTTACCAACCGGGGCGGCACAATAACGGTTTCGGTGCGGTCATCCGATGACGACGTGATCATCACGGTAAAAGATACGGGGATCGGTATTGCAACGGATATGATGTCGCATCTGTGCGAGCCGTTTACCAGAATGAACGACAATCCGCATACGGCCAAGCGTGGCACGGGGCTGGGCCTTTCCATCGTCAAGGCGCTCGTTGATACCCACGAGGGGGCACTGTCTTTCAATAGCGAGCTCGGCGTCGGGACAACGGTCACGGTCAGCCTGCCGCTCAGTGCCGGCGGTTAATGTTGACGGGATCGTGACGCGCCGAACGGGCGGCGTCAGCGGCGGATCAGTCCGTAGCCTTCAGGAAATTATTGGGTCGGAGAAAAAATCCGATCAGCAGTGCGCCGTCGGGGGCGCGCGCAACATGCCGGCTGCCCTTTGGCCGCCAGACGAAATTGCCGGCGGTGCATTCGCCTTCGTCGTCGACAAGCCGACCCTCGATCACCCATGTCTGTTCGATATCGACATGCACATGCAAGGGCAGCTCGGCGCCGGGCTGCCATCGGAATAACTGGGTCGATAACCCCGTTTCCTTGTCTTCCATGAGGATCTTTGTTTCGATGCCGGCGAACTGCGTTGCACGCCAGGGCAGTTCGGTGACGTCGACATACCGTGAAGCCAGCTGGGCCAGTGCCCCGTGACCCTGAGCGTCGGGTGTTTCGGCTGTCATGGCGTACTCCTTGTCTGCAATCAAACGGTCATTAAGACGCACTGTCTATAATCAGGTCCACGGTTATCCAGATCGCACAAGGGAGAATTTCCGAAACCAACGGCAGGCGCTAGATCATTTGCAGATGGTTCGGCCCGGCGGGCGGCGGAAACGCCTTGTTCAGCAGGGCGTGGTCTTCGGCGTCCAGCGTGATGTTCAGCGCCGCAATGTTCTGATCAATGTGATCATGCTTCACGGCCTTGGGGATGGCGATGACATTGTCCCGGGCCAGCACCCAGGCCAGCGCGATCTGCAAAGCTGTTGCGTCGTGACGTTTCGCCACTTCGGCCAGCGCCGGCGCATTTTTCAACCGGCCCTGTTCAAGCGGCGAATAGGCCATCACCGGCACGGCGTGCTTTTTGCAGATCGGCAGGATATCCCATTCCGGCCCGCGACGGCTCAGGTTGTAGAGGATCTGGTTGCACGCCGTGGCCTCGCCGCCGCTACAGCCGAGCCATTCGGTCATATCGTGGTTGTCGAAATTGGAGACGCCGTAATGGCGGATTTTGCCGGCGGCGCGGAGTGCCGTAAAGGCATCCAGCGTCTCCTGAAACGGGGTCGATCCGCACCAGTGCAACAGATAGAGATCGATGCAGTCGGTCCCAAGGCGTTTCAGGCTGGCATCGCAGGCCCTGATCACGCCCGTATAATCGGCATGGTTCGGCAGTACCTTGGAAACGATGAACAGCTCGTTGCGCAACGCCGCATTCAAGCCGTGCATCGCCGCGCCGACGACTTTCTCGGCACCGCCGTTGCCGTACATTTCCGCAGTGTCGATCAGCCGGATGCCGCGCTCAATCGCGTAACGCACGGCGGCGACTTCACGATCGAATGCGGATGCGGACTCGCCCATGTTCCAGGTGCCGAGGCCCAGCTTCGGGATATGGTCGCCACCGGGTAAGTCTAACATTTGCATGGTCGCACACTCATTTTTCGGCTTTGCTCATGGCGTAATCATTGTACGCCAGATAGGAACGTTGCGTGGCGATATGGTCGGCGAGGAATTTGGCGTCGTGCCAGACCCCCCAGATGAACGACGAGCCGCGCTGCGTCAGCCACGGCAAGCAAGCGTACTGTCTCTTATACACATCTGACG